>BFBZ01000018.1_pt76 | contig 95601 bp, 125 predicted proteins | sample 1888401 | NCBI WGS metagenome assembly BFBZ01 (sample SAMD00112614, study PRJDB3348) | symbiont metagenome | host: Chara braunii
GCCTGTACCAATGCTCATCTTGCGGGAGCGGCGGGGCGCTGGCCGTGCGGCCTGCGCCAGCAAAGCCGATTGACGGGCACCAGAACTGTTGCAACTCTTCGGCTGCGGAATGAACGCTGAGCCGAGGATCGCAGAACGCGGCCGCGACGCTCGGCGGATCGCCGTGTCTCGCTGAGTTCCGAGGCAGCCGTTCACCCCGTCACGTCAAGAGAGATCGCATGTCACCTCATCCGCGCCGGGCTCATTCCGTGCTCGCATCCTGGCTTGTTGCGTCCGCTGTTTTGCTATCGCCCTGTCTTGCGCCGCAGGCGCTCGCCGCTGGCAAGACAACCATCGCCGCCGTGATGCATTCMGACCTGCGGGTGATCGATCCCGGCTTCACCACCGCCTATATCACCCGCGATCATGGCTACATGGTCTATGACACGCTGCTCGCCACCGATGCTAACTTCAAGATCCAGCCGCAGATGGCGGATTGGAAGGTCTCGGACGACAAGCTGACCTACACCTTCACCCTGCGCGATGGCTTGAAATGGCATGACGGCACGCCGGTCACGGCGGAGGATTGCGTCGCCTCGCTGAAGCGCTGGGGCCGCAATGACGGCATGGGCCAGAAGCTGATGGACTTCACCGCGAGCCTGGAAGCTCCGGACGCCAAGACCATCGTGCTGAAGCTGAAGGAGCCTTATGGCCTGGTRCTGGAGTCGATCGGCAAGCCGTCGTCGCTGGTGCCGTTCATGATGCCGAAGCGCCTCGCYGAGACGCCGCAGGGCCAGCAGATCCCGGAGCAGATCGGCTCCGGCCCGTTCAAATTCGTCAAGGCGGAATTTCAGCCGGGCGTGAAGGCGGTCTACGAGAAGAACACCGACTACGTGCCGCGCAAGGAGCCGGCGAGCTGGACCTCCGGCGGCAAGGTGGTGAAGGTCGATCGCGTCGAATGGATCACCATGGCCGATGCGCAGACCGCGGTGAATGCGCTGCAATCGGGCGACATCGATTTCATGGAAGCGCCGCCCTATGATCTGTTGCCGGTGCTGGAAGCGAACCCGGATCTGAAGATCGATGTTCTCAACAAGTTCGGCTTTCAGACGCTGGGCCGGATGAACTTCCTCAATCCGCCGTTCGACAATGTGAAGGTGCGCCGCGCGGCGTTCCTGGCGCTGAACCAGAAGGACGTGCTCGACGCGCTGGTCGGCAATGCCAAATATCAGAAGATCTGCGGCGCGGTGTTCGTCTGCGGCACGCCGCTGGAGACCGATRTCGGTGCGGAGACGCTGATCAAGGGCAACGGCATGGCCGAGGCCAAGAAGGCGCTGGCCGAATCCGGCTATGACGGCACGCCGATCGCGATCATGGCGCCCGGCGAYGTCRSKRCRYTGAAGSCKCAGCCGATCGTGGCCGCRCAGCTSYTGCGYGAGGCCGGCTTCAAGGTCGACCTGCAGGCGACGGAYTGGCAGACCGTGGTGACGCGCCGCGCCAGCCAGAAGCCGGTCAAGGAMGGCGGCTGGAACATGTTCTTCACCAACTGGGTCGGYGCCGACGTCGCCAATCCCGTSGTSAACGTSTCKRTCGGYGGCCGSGGCACCAAGGGCGGCTGGTTCGGCTGGGCCGAGGATGCCGAGATCGAGAAGCTGCGCGACGCCTATGCGCGCGCGTCTTCGCCGGACGAGCAGAAGAAGATCGCCGCCGAGATCCAGAAGCTGAACTATGAGCRCGTGATCTACATCCCGCTCGGCCAGTACCTCCAGCCGAGTGTCTGGCGCAAATCCTTGACCGGCGTGCTGGACGGTCCGGCGACGCCGGTGTTCTGGAACATCGACAAGAAGGAGTAGGCCGGCGTCGTGATCTGGATGAGCAGCGGCTTTCGCCGGTGATGGCGCAGGCTGTTGCTCATGCGGAGACCGATCTGACTGGATCGACGCGGCCTGCTTGGAGCCAAGATCGCGCCCCGCGTCATTGCGAGCACAGCGACGCCGCSCTCGCAATGACGGCGGAGAGCAGGCGGGAGCCCGCAATCGCGATCGCCCACGCGACTTCGCACCCTGTCGCCCATGAGCGACCWGGCCCTCATCAACAATGTGGATCGCGGACGGCCTCCACGCCGTCGACGATCAGTGGCGGCGTGACCKGATCCTGGGATGGCGGCCGAGGCGGCGGCGGTGTCGGGCGATTGCGCTCGGGGGCGGCGGCTTGGTTGGGCATCAAGAGCTCCTTGCGTTGGCTGGAAAACGAGCGAGCAGCCGSCGAGTTCCAGAACGCGGGACGTGATCGTCACGCCGGCATGCCATGCATCGTTGGTCGTCGCCGCCCATGCGTCTCTGGCGATTGACGCGCGGGGGAACTGCTGCAAGTCTCGGCGATGAAGGACGGCTTGCGCCTGCGCCAAGCGGTTCGATGAAAGCTTCACGTCAAGAGAGATCGCATGTCACATTCTCCGCGCCGGTCGTCCTCCGCGCTCGTTTCATGGCTCGTCGCCTCAGTCATGGCGCTGTCCTCGGCAGGGCTCGCGCCGGGGGCACTCGCGGCCGGCAAGAAGACGATCACGGCGGTGATGCATTCCGATCTGCGCGTGATCGATCCGGTGTTCACGCCGGCCTACATCACCCGCGATCACGGCTACATGGTCTACGACACCTTGCTCGGCACCGACGCCAATTTCCAGGTGCAGCCGCAGATGGCGGAATGGAAGGTCTCGGACGACAAGCTCACTTACACTTTCACTCTGCGCGACGGCCTGAAATGGCACGACGGCACGCCGGTCACTGCGGAGGACTGCATCGCCTCGTTGAAGCGCTGGAGCGTCAATGACAGCATGGGCCAGAAGCTGATGGAGGCGACGGCCTCGCTCGAGGCCACCGATGCCAAGACGATCACGCTGAAGCTGAAGCAGCCTTACGGCCTGGTTCTGGAATCGATCGGCAAGCCGTCGTCCTACGTGCCGTTCATGATGCCGAAGCGTCTGGCCGAAACGCCGGCCAATCAGCAGATCACTGAGCAGGTCGGTTCCGGCCCGTTCAAATTCGTGAAGACCGAATTCCAGCCCGGCGTGAAGGCGATCTATGAGAAGAACACCGACTACGTGCCGCGCAAGGAGCCGCCGAGCTGGACGGCCGGCGGCAAGGTGGTGAAGGTCGACCGCGTCGAATGGATCTCGATGCCCGATGCGCAGACGGCGGTGAATGCGCTGCAGGCCGGCGACATCGACTTCATGGAATTTCCGCCGATGGATCTGGAGCCGGTGCTGGCCGCCAATCCCGATCTCACCATGAACGTGCTGAACAAGTTCGGCTATCAAACGCTGGGCCGGATGAACTTCCTGTTTCCGCCATTCGACAATGTGAAGCTGCGCCGCGCGGCGTTCCTGGCGCTGAACCAGAAGGACGTGCTCGACGCGCTGGTCGGCACGCCGAAATTCTACCGCGTCTGCGGCGCGGTGTTCGGCTGCGGCACGCCGCTCGAGACCGATGTCGGCTCAGAGACCCTGGTCAAGGGCAAYGGCGTCGAGCAGGCCAAGAAGCTGCTCGCCGAGGCCGGCTACGACGGCACGCCGGTGGTCATCCTGGCGCCCGGTGATGCGATCACCTTGAAGGCCCAGCCGGTCGTCGCCGCGCAGCTGTTGCGCGCCGCCGGCTTCAAGGTCGATCTTCAGACCACCGACTGGCAGACCGTGGTGACGCGCCGCGCCAGCCAGAAGCCGCCGAAGGAAGGCGGCTGGAACATGTTCTTCACCAATTCGGTGATCGCCGATTCCGGCAATCCGATCGGCAGCACCTTTGTCAGCGCCCGCGGCCAGAAGAGTCCGTTCGGCTGGCCGAACGATCCGAAGATCGAGGARCTGCGCGACGCCTTTGCCCGCGCTCCCGGCCTTGCCGAGCAGAAGAAGATCGCCGCCGATATTCAGCAGGAGATCTACGATCAGGTGATCTACGTCCCGCTGGGCCAGTGGTTCGCACCGAGCGCCTGGCGGAAATCGATCACCGGCATGTTGGAAGGGCAGGCGGTGCCCGTGTTCTGGAACGTCGACAAGAGCGAATAAGGTGGCCTTGCTTGCGAGCAGGGGCATTCCCGGCCGATGGGCGCGGCCGTGACGGCCGAACCCCGGCGCCTGGCGATGCGGATGGTACAGGGAGACCCCGCATGTCGCTGTCGTCAGCGCGGTTCGCGCGCGCYGGCTATCGCTCATGCGGGCTGCAAGAGACTATGCGAGACGAGGCTTATACTCTGATCTGATCCAGCGCCGCCAGCACCTCGGTCGAGGCGATCTCGACCTTGCCGATCTCGTTGAGCGCCTCGTCGATGTGGCCCGCGCTGAACAGCCGCGCGGCTTCCTTGCCGTGGCGGTGCACCGCTTCATGCGGGCGTTCGAGGCGGCGGAATGCGGCGTCGCCGGCGAGGCGCTGGCCGGCCTCGCCATAGTACCATTTGCCGAGACGGCAATTGTGATGGTCACTGAGTTCGTCGGTCCTGAGCTGCAGCCGACCGACGGACATGTCGACCAGCCGCTTCTTCCAGATCACGTGGTCGGCCTTGGCGAGCCGCACCACCTGATTGTCGAGTGAGAGCTTGGCGATCTCGTTCAGCATGTTGCCGACCTTCGCATCGGTCTTGCCCATCGTGTCGGCCAGCGACATCACCTCGTTCGCATTGGCCGTGGCCAGATCCGCGATGAGGGTGATGCCCTGCGCCACCTCGTCGGTGGCCGCGTTCTGCTCGGTGAGAATGCCGGAGATCTCGTCCATCTTGGCGCTGACCATGGCGGTGCGGGTTCCGGCCTCGTCGATGGTCTGTGCCAGATTGGTCATYTCGGTCATGCCGATCTCGACGGCCTTGGCTCCGCCGGCCATCGCCTCGACGATGCCGCTCATCTCCGCCTGCAGCCGTTCGATGCGGCCCTTGATGTCCTCGGTGGCCTTCGTGGTCTGCTGTGACAGGTTCTTCACCTCGGCGGCGACGACGGCAAAACCCCTGCCGAACTCGCCCGCGCGTGCGGCTTCGATGGTGGCGTTCAGCGCCAGCAGATTGGTCTGATTGGCGATCGCATCGATGGTGCCGACGATCGAGCCGATCTCTGCCGAGGCCGCGCTGAGATCGGCGATCTTGGACGAGGTGTCCCGCACCGAGCTCGCAATTCCGTTCATGGTCTGCAGCGTGTGACGCACCGCCGTCACGCTRTCCTCCACCGCCCGCCTGGTCGCGGCCGCCTCATTGGCTGCTACGGTCGTCGTCGCGCTGATGGTCTGGACCGAGGCCTGCAGCTCGACCGACGCGGAGGCAAGACTCTGGCAGCGCTCCGATTGATTGTTCGAGGCGCCGATCAGGCGCGCGGCGCTGATCGAGGCCTCGTTGCTGTTGATGCAGAGATCGACGATGGAATCCAGRTCCTGGGAGGCGCGCGCGGCAAGCGCAGYGCTCAGGCGATGGATYGCCTCGATGAGTTCAGGCTTGATCTTGGCGCGCAGCGCTGCCGCGTTGAGATCGGCGACGTCGCGGTCGAGCTTGCCCGCGGCCCAGTCGTCGAGGCACTGCGCCAARGTGTCCTGGAAGGCCTCGAGCGCGGCGTCCAACAGGGCAGGAGCATCCGTTTGGTCGTTCTTGCGGCTGCGGAAACCCAGCATGTGTCCTCTCCAGCGATGACCGCTGCACGCGTTGCATGCCGTCGACTCGGCTGGCGGCGACCCTCGGCTCCAACTTGCTGGCAGTTTGGTTACCAAATGGTTTCCCGCTGCAACTGCCGGTGGTGAGATCTGCTCGGCCTTGCTTTGGCGACGCGCTTGACATGATGTAAGCYGTAACTTACGGTAAGYCATGGCTTACGGAACGRCATTGACCGTGCTTGCAGATCCGACGCGGCGGCAGGTGTTCGAGCGCCTTCGCGACGGCCCTCGGCCGGTCAACGCCATTGCGGCGGGATTGCCGGTGTCGCGGCCCGCGGTGTCGCAGCATTTGAAGGTGTTGAAGGACGCTGGCCTGGTCGAGGAGCACAGCGAAGGCGCCCGTCGCATCTACGCGCTGCGAAGGGAAGGGCTCGCCGAGYTGCGTGAGTGGCTCGATGGCTTCTGGGACGATGCCCTGCTGGCGTTCAAGATCGAAGCGSAGCGATCGCACCGGCAGATGAAAGGCAAGACGGATGAATGAGCGAGCGATGATCGCGCCGGTGCAGAAGCAGGTCCGTGTCAGGGCGCCGATCGACCATGCCTTCGCGGTCTTCACCAGCGGTCTGACGCAATGGTGGCCGCATACGCATGGCGTCGGCCGAAAGCCGATCAGCAAAGTGCTGATGCAGCCCAGGCTCGGCGGCCGYTGGCTGGAGATCGCCGAGGACGGTACCGAGACGGCGGTCGCGACCATTACGCTCTGGGAGCCGCCGCATCGCTTCGTCATGCTGTGGCAGGTCGATGCGCAATGGAAGCCGGATGCGGCGATGCGTTCGGAGGTCGATGTGCGCTTCTTCGCCGAGACCGCCGAGACAACGCGGGTCGAGCTGCTGCACCACAGATTCGAGACGATGGGCGAGGCGGCCGGCGCATCGATGCGCAGGGATGTGGATGGCGGCTGGCCGGGCCTGCTGCAGCGCTTCGTGGCAGCGGCGGAACACCAGGCTACGCCGTCTTGAGCAACTCATCATCAACGTGGAGATCGTGATGTCCGAGTTCGTCGTTCACTCCGTGCCGGGAAGTCCGTTTGGGCGCAGCGTGCTGATTGCGCTGGAAGAGAAAGGCGCACGGTATCGGCTCGCGGCGCTGGCGCCGGGCGACTCCAACACGCCGGCTCATCTCGCGCGCCATCCGTTCGGCCGCGTGCCGACGCTCGATCACGACGGCTTCGTGCTCTACGAGACCCAGGCCATCCTGCGCTATCTCGATCGCGTGTGTCCCGAGCCTGTCCTGACGCCCGCCGATCTGAGGCAGGCGGCGCGGATGGATCAGGTGATGAACATCAGCGACTGGTACCTGTTTCAAGGTGTCTGCAGCGTCATCGCCTTTCAGCGCATCGTCGGCCCGCAGCTCTTCGGCACCACGCCGGATGAAGCTGTGATCGAGCGTGCCATGCCGCAGGCCCGGACCGTGTTCGCGGAGCTGTCGCGGCTGCTCGGAGACCAGCCCTTCATGGCCGGCGGGCAGCTGTCGCTCGCCGACCTCCAGGTCGCGCCGCAGGCGAGCTTCTTGTCGTTGACGCCGGAATGGACGAGCTTGACCGCCGCCTATTCCAATCTCGTCGCGTGGATCGAACGGCTGGAGGCACGGCCGAGCTTCCAGGCCACCACCATGGCGCGCTTGATGGCCGGTGCGGGAGCGGCCTGAGATCAGCACGCCGCGGCCGTGCTGATGAGAATGATCCGGCCGCGGCGGCGGGACTCTTGATGAGCCGAGCCGGTGCGGACTGATCCCTGCAGTTGCAGGCGCACAAGAGAGGTGCATTGCCGCCTCGCCCGGGGCGCGGTTCGTGCGCTCCTCGCACCCTGCGCCAGCCCCGATCGGCGGTGTTCCGGCCTTATTGATTATTGCTGGCATCAAGGCTAGCGTTTGCGATCGGCATCCGGACTTCAGGATCCGCATCTGCGTCGAGCTGGGGGCGCTTTGCTGATCGCCGGAGAGTTGAGCGTGCAACTCGCATGACCATGCGGAAAAGCGCCCTACGACCGGAGGGACTGTCAGTGCCGCCTGAATCCCAGCCTCTACAGACGTTCGCGCCACGCTTCGTATTGCGGCAATCGGAGGATGCCCTCGATCAGGTGAAGAGTCTGGGCGGATGGAAAATTCGCCTGCAGCAACTCTCGCCGGGGCGGCTGAAAGCCGAGGTTGCTGGGCTGCATCTCGAYAATATTCAATTCATTCGCGAGCGGACGACGCAGGCGCTGTTGAAGGAAGTGGAGACAGGCGACGATCAGATCGTTTTCTCGCAGCCTCTGCAGGCGTCCGGGCCGGGCTACGTCAATGGCCACATGATCGGGTACCCAGACCCTTGTCTGCTCGGCGGCGGAATCCTTCCGTCCATTCGGACCCCGCAATATCTCGATGTCGCGAGCTTGGCGGTCGACAAGGCCCACCTCCTGCGTTGGTTGACAGAGCTCGGCGAATCCGAATTGGCCGACACGCTGATCAGYAAGCGACAACTTGCTTGTCTGCAACTCGAGCCGACGAGTCTGTCGATCGTCAAGGATGTGAGTCTCCAGCTTTGCGGCGACAGCGGCATCACCGAGCGGGTTTTGGATTTCGAACAATGCCGGCGCACGCTCGAGGACGATTTGTTGCATGCCTTTATGCGATCTTTGCGCGTGTCGCGACGACGGTCGTTGACGAGCTTGACCTTGCAACGCCGCTTGGCAGATCGCGCCCGGGAGCTCGTTCTGGCCTGTCCAGACGCGGCGCCGACCATTTCCGATCTGTGCCGGCAACTCGGTGTCAGCCGCCGGAGCTTGCAGGACGGCTTTCAGGGAGCATTCGGGTTGGCCCCGACGCAATTCCTGCGTGTGGTTCGACTCAACGCCGTTCGCCGTGAACTGCGGGCATTGGCCGGCAACAGCGTGCAGCCCTCGATCGGAGATATCGCGGCGCGGTGGGGGTTCTGGCATTGGAGCCGCTTTACSTCCTACTATCGTGGGTTGTTYGGCGAGCTGCCCTCCGAAACTTTTCGGCGGTTCGGGGCACGGGCGAAGCGGGACTAATCGTCGTTTCACGCCGGCTCGACCGCAAAACATGATGTGCGCGGCCCCGCGCYCCATGCCTGCTGCCGTGCGCGCCTCTCCCCACGGGCCATCGCCGCTTCGATCGGCTCCTGGAGGATTTTTCGCTGATGCAGCGATCCGTTGCCGATTTCGGATAACACGTCTGTGTGGTCCGTTCATAACTTCGTCATCTTGAGAGCATGCGTATGGCGCGGCCGCCCAGGGGCGAGCCGCGACCGGGAAAGCGCGTCTGTCAAGCCGGGGCGCCGGCGAGCTTGCATTCGACCAGATCTCTGGGGAGAACATCCGTGGGTGATATGATCAAGTCTTCGACGAAGGTGGGCCGCCGCATGAGCCGCCGGCAGTTGCTCAAGGCGGCGGGTGCGCTCGGGCTCGCCGGCTCGGGCAGCGTGACGTTCGCCAACATTGCCAATGCCGCCTCGAGCACGATCAAGATCGGCTGGGTGGGGTGCTTGTCAGGCATTCGTGCGCCGTTTGCGGAGCCGGATCCCTGGATTCAGGAGCGCATGAAGACCTATCTCAAGGATGGYCTCAAGATCGGCGGCAAGACCTACAATGTCGAACTTGTGATCAGGGACAATCAGTCGGAGCCGAACCGATCTGCGACTGTGGCGAGCGAGCTCGTGCTCAGAGAGAAGTGCGATCTCATTCTCGTGCAGGATGGCGATGCGCAGATCCCGGTCGGAGAACTYGCCGACGCGCGTGGTGTTCCRGCGATCTCCACGATGTTGCCCTGGCAGGCCTGGATGTTTCCCCGCAAGTCGACGCCGGACAAGGGTTTTCCCTACACGTTCCACTTCTTCTGGGGGGCAGATGATGTTGTGAAGAACTTCATCGGCATGTGGCAGTCCGTGGAGACCAACAAGAAAGTWGGAACGCTGTACATCGACAATTCGCCCGGTGTGGCCTTTGCAGATCCAAGCGAGGGTCTGCCAGCGGGACTCGCGCAAGCCGGATATCGCGAAGTTCCGGCAGGCCTCTACAAATTGACGACCGATGATTTCTCCAATCAGATCTCGGCGCTCAAGAATGAAGGCGTCGATATCGTATCCGGATTTGCCTATGGCCCGCATTGGGTGACGCTGTGGAATCAGGCGGCGCAGGCCGGTTTCAAGCCGCAGATCTGTACGATCGCTGCGGCGTTTCTGTTCCCCAGCGCGGTCAATGCCCTGGGCGACCGGGGCGACGGAATGTCGACCGAAGTCTGGTGGACGCCGGCCTATCCGTTCAAGTCGTCCCTGACCGGGCAGAGCGCCGCCGAGCTCGCCGCCGATTGGGAGAAGACGACCGGACGGCAATGGACGCAGCCGATCGGCTACGCGCATGCRCTCTGGGAGGTCGGGATCGCCGCGCTTCGCAACAGCGATCCGAAGGACAAAAAATCTCTGCGCGATGCGATCGCCGGCCTCGACCTGCAGACCGTGGTTGGTCCCGTYAACTTCAAGGACAGCCCGATCAAGAATGTTGCCGTGACCTCGCTGGCCGGCGGTCAGTGGCGCAAGGCGAAGACAGGCAAGGCGCCATATGAATTGCTGATCGTCCATAACGGGACGGCGCCGTTCATTCCCAAACAGTCGGATCTCACTCTGCTGTCAAAGCTCTCGTAAGCGGCCGGCGGCAGAGCGCGATACATGGTCGAAGTGTTGAACGTCAGTTCGCTGAGCAAGAGCTTCGGCGCCATCAAGGTCGCAGACGATCTCAGTTTYCAGCTCGAACTGGGGGAATGTCTCGGCGTGATCGGTCCGAACGGGGCCGGAAAGAGCACGCTGCTGAACCTGATCGTGGGCTTGATCCGACCTGACTCGGGTCGCATCATCCTCGACGGCAGCGACATCACCGGGCTGCGGCCGCACCTTCGGGCGCGTCGCGGCATCGGCCGGGCTTTTCAGATCCCGCAGCCTTTCCCGCATCTGACCGTCTACGAAAACGTTCTCGCAGCAGCCACCTTTGCCGGCGGAATGCACGAGGATGCTGCTGCGGAAGCGGCCATCGAGGTGCTGCAACTGACGGCGCTGTTCGCCAAGGCGGAACTGCTGGCTGGCGGGCTGCCATTGATTGATCGCAAGCGGCTTGAATTCGCCAAGGCGTTGGCATCCCAGCCGCGGCTCATCCTGCTGGATGAAATCGCGGCCGGCTTGACGGAGCCGGAGGTCGCGCGTCTCACCGAGGTGATCGGCGGGGTCAAGGCCGGTTACGCCATGATCTGGATCGAGCACATCCCGCACGCACTGCGCGCGGTGGCGGACCGCATTCTCGTGCTCGATTTCGGTCGCAAGGTGCTCGAAGGCGCGCCGGGCGAGGTCATGGACAGTCCCGCGGTCAGGCGGATCTATATGGGGTTTGCGGCTGATGACGTTGCTTGAAGTGTCAGGGCTGAACGTCTTTCACGGTGATCTCCAGGCCATCTTCGATCTTGACCTTCGCGTCGGCGAAGGTGAGGTGGTTGCGCTTGTCGGTGCGAATGGCGCCGGCAAGACAACGATGATGCGCGCGCTTGTCGGCCTGATTGCCAGCAAGCAGGGACGAATCCGCTTCGATGGCGCCGAGATTTCCGCTGCATCCGCSGAGGACATCGCGCGCGCAGGACTCTGCATGGTGCCCGAAGGGCGCATGTTGTTCGACAGCCTCACCGTGTTGGAAAATCTGATGATGGGGCAGGTGCTCAGGCGCCGCGGGTATTGGACCTTGGAGCGGGTCTTCGAACTGTTTCCGATCCTGGCCGAGCGGCGTAGCGCGATGCCGCGTCACCTCTCGGGCGGCCAGCAACAGATGGTCGCGATCGGCAGGGCGCTGATCTGCAACCCGCGGCTCCTGCTGTGTGATGAGATTTCGCTCGGGTTGGCACCGCTCATGGTCGAGCAGATTTATGCGGCATTCGCGCAGATCGGCAAGCAGGGCACGGCCCTTGTGCTGGTCGAGCAGGATGTGAAGCGCGCCTCCGCCGCCGCTGACAGGCTTTATTGCCTGCTCAAGGGCAGGATTTCGCTGGAGACCGCCGCAGGTGCCGTGAGGGTCGAGGATCTGACACGCGCCTATTTCGGCGCTTGAGAGCGGGGCAGGTTGGCATGGCGTGGATCGAAACCGTGGTGAACGGTCTGCTATTGGGTGGCCTTTACGGCTTGATCGGAATCGGGCTTGCCCTCGTCTTTGGAGTCATGCGGGTGGTCGACGGCGCCCAAGGCGAGTTCATGGTGATGGCAGCCTTCTTCGCGGTGATCGTCTTAGCGGCGGCACCGGATCTTCACCCACTGATCATTTTTGGCCTCGCCATCCTATTCTCCTTCTGTATCGGCTATGTGTATCAGAGCTGGATCGTCAATCGATCCATGCAGTCTTCGGATCCGCTCGCGCCGCTGCTACTCACCTTCGGGGTGTCGATCATCCTGCGCAGCGTGATGGTGGAGGTGTTCGGCGCCGATCTGCGCGGGCTGCAGCTCGGSTCGCTGTCGCGCGCCAGCATCGCGATCTTCAATATCAACATCGGTGTCATGCCGCTGCTGACGCTCGCCACCTCGATCGTGCTGTTTCTGCTCCTGCAATGGATGCTGAAACGAACGTCATTCGGCCGGATCATTCGCGCAACAGCCGATCGCCGCGACATCGTTCGACTGTTCGGCGTGAGGCCCGACCGGGTGTACGCCTGCGTGATGGCGATGTCTGTGGCGCTCAGCGCAATCGCCGGCCTCTTTCTCGCAGCGCGCGCGAGCTTCACGCCGTTTTCCGGCGTCGAACGCTTGCTCATTGCGTTCGAGGTCGTGGTGCTGGGCGGCATCGGCTCGTTCTGGGGGCCGTTGATCGGTGGTCTTGCGCTGGGCGTCACGCAGCTCGTCGGTCTCAAATGGGATCCCAATGCTGGCCTGCTTTATTGTCACTTGCTGTTCTTCATCATGATCCTGATCCGCCCGTCCGGGCTGGTGGCGAGCCGGAGCTGACGATGCATCTCCGTCTGGTATCCGGTGTCGTCGCGTCGATCCTGCTCAGCGCCGGTGCACCCTTCGTGCTCGGCGACGGCGCGCTGCGCCTGTGGACAGAGGCTCTGCTCATTCTCACGATGGCGCAGATGTGGAACCTGCTCGCGGGCTATGCGGGTCTTGTCTCGTTCGGCCATCAGGTTTTCGTGGCGGCCGGTGCTTACGCTCTGTTCCTCGCAGCTGAGGCGTTGAACGTCTCGCCCTATTGGGTGTTGCCCTTGGCCCCGCTGGCGGCCGCGTTCCTGGCAGCGCTGGTCGCGCTGCCGCTGTTTCGGTTGCGCGATGCCTATTTCTCAATTGGGATTTGGGTGTTTTCCGAGATCGTCGCCACTCTCGTCACGAAGTCATCCCTGACCGGCGCGACGGCCGGCCTGCCGCTCAAGACCAGCAGCCTGATGGACCTCGACTGGTTCGAGCCGACGCTGTTCTGGATTGCGAGCGTGCAGGCGCTGGCGGCGACGGCGGGGCTCTTGCTGTTGATGCGATCGGAATTCGGTCTCGGGATCATGAGCGTGCGCGACAATGACGTTGCGGCCATGAGCGTCGGCGTCGACGTCCAGCGCAATCGTCTCATCGTCTTCGTCATCTCGGCTGCCGGATGCGGCGCGGCGGGCGCCGTCAACTTTCTCAGCAATCTCTATCTCAGTCCCGCTTCGGCGTTCGACGTCAGCTGGGTCGTCAATATGATGTTCATCGTCGTGATCGGCGGCATTGGAACGTTGGAGGGGCCGATCATCGGCACGCTGCTGTTCTTCGCGCTGCGCGAGATCGTCACCGGTCAGCTCGGACTGTCGGGAGGCTGGTATCTCGTTGCCCTGGGGAGCGTCGCGGTGGGCACGATGCTGTGGTCGCCGCGCGGCCTCTGGCCGGCGCTGAGTGCGCGCTGGGGCCTGCGTTTCATGAGCGTCGAACGCAAGGCTCCGCGCCTTGCGCTGCAGGACAAACCGAACAACGACTGACCAGGGAATCCCGGATTATGACGAACACGYATTATCTCAGCGCGACGGCGCAGTTGAAGATGCTGGCGGAGCGGCGCATCAGTGCGACCGAACTCCTGGACCTGCATCTCGACCGCGTGCAGCGGCTCAATCCGGAGTGCAATGTGGTGGTTGCACTCGATGAGGAGGGCGCGCGGCGTAGCGCGCGCGCCGCCGACGAGGCCATCGCCCGAAACCCGACCGCCGGGCGTCTGCTTGGTCTGCCGATGACGATCAAGGACTCGTTCGCGGTGACGGGAATGGCGGTGACCTGTGGCATGGAGGAATTTCGCGACTACCGGCCGCAGCGGGACGCTGCGGCGGTGGCGCGGATCCGGGCGAACGGAGCGGTCATCTTCGGCAAGACCAATGTCCCGGCCGCGGCCAAGGACCATCAATCCTACAACACGCTGTTTGGATTGAGCCGCAATCCGTGGGATCTGACGCGCACCGTGGGCGGCTCGTCCGGTGGCTCGGCTGCGGCCTTGGCTGCAGGCTTCACCCCGCTGGAACTCGGCAGCGACATCGGCGGGTCGATCCGCGTCCCGTCTCATTTCTGCGGCGTCTATGGACACAAGTCGAGCTACGGTCTGATCGATATCGCAGGACACCTTCCGCCCCCGCCTGGACATGTTGCGCCATCCGGGCTCTCCGTGGTCGGACCTCTCGCGCGCAGCGCCGAGGATCTGGAGCTGCTGTTCGACATCCTGCTCGGACCTGCGGAGATCGAGCGCGCAGGAGCCGAGCTGCGATTGCCGGCCCCGCGTCACGACGACCTGAAAAGTTTCAGGGTCGGGGTGTGGACGGACGCCTTTCCGCTCGATCCCGGTTATGCTGCGGCGATCGACCAGCTTGTCGGCCGTCTCAGGCGCTGCGGAGTTCAGGTCGATGAAGCGGCCCGGCCGGCSATCGACGCTGCAGCCAGCCACCGGGCCTACATTCAGACCCTGTTCGGGATCATCGGGGCCGGCCTTCCGCCCTCGGCCAAGGAGGCCCTGTTCGCGGAAGGGGATGCGGCCGAAGCCGGCAGCTATCCGCGCCAGGTGGCCGATGCCATTCGGCAGCCGTTGCAGAGCTATCTCGCGATCAGGGAGGAGCGCCATCGGCTCCGCSAGGCGTGGAGCTATTTCTTTGCCGATTACGACATCCTGATCTGCCCGGTGACGCCGACTGTGGCGTTCCCGCATGACGTCGAGCGCTCCGATTTCGCGGCCCAGTTCGTCCGCACCTTGGCGGTGGGCGATCGCCGGATCCCCTATCTCGACAATCTGGCATGGCCGGGCCTCGCCACGGTCGCCTATCTGCCGGCGACCGCGATGCCCACYGGCGCGCTGGTCGGTTCGGTGCCGGCAGGCGTCCAGATCATCGGACCGTTCCTGGGCGACCGCACCACTTTGCGGTTYGCCCGTCTGGTCGAACGCGAGCTCGGCTCCTTCCAGGCACCGCCCGGCTATTAGCCGGTATGGCGGACGATCCGGCCGGGTGACTTCATCGTCTGTCTCATCAGACGACCGGCCGGCGCACGCCGTGCAGCCGTCGACGCTGCAGCAATCTCGCATCATGCASAGGATGAAACGGCGAGGGCCTTGGTGCGGGCGGTGGGACTCGAACCCACACGACGTTGCCATCGAGGGATTTTAAGTCCCTTGCGTCTACCAATTCCGCCACGTCCGCGCTTTGATTTCGCTACCCTTTTCCGTCCGCCAGGGCAAGCGTTAGACGGGAGATGGCCAGCGTTAGACAAATGTCGTTCCGTTATCGTTCGCTGTTGCCACTCACGATCGTCGATCAGACTAACCACCATCCACAGCCTATTATGCTTAGCACGTGGATGCTTGCCATTTTTTGTGCTAAGCATTAAGATGCTCATCTGCTAAGCATTGGAGATGGGCATGAGCAAGGAGAGCGCAGGCAGAAAGGGTGGAGCGAGGCGGGCAGAGATCTTGCCGCCGTCGCGCCGATCTGAAATCGCGCGAGGCGCAGCCATGAAGCGCTGGGCAGATGAAGGAAAACCGCCGGTATTATTGTTCGCCAAGTATGGTGCGCAGGATCGACCTCTACGAATAGGGGAGATCGAGATCCCATGTTACGTTCTCGCGGATGGGACGCGCGTTCTCGCATTGCGTGGTCTGTATGCCGGCATCGGATTGTCCCTCGGCGGCGGCAGAAGCGGCGAGCGCAAAATCGTCGATTTGATGTCTAGTTTAGCAGGAAAAGGGATAGATATCAGAGGGTTAATCGCGCGCGTGAATTCGCCAATTCGGTTCATCCCGCCCCATGGTGGCAATCCTGCGGACGGTTATGAGGCGACGATTCTTCCCGACATTTGCGCCGTTCTGATTGACGCCCATCAGCAAGGTAAGCTTGGCAAGTACCGCGAGCATCTGGCCACCCGTGCTGCAATTTTACAGCACGGCTTTGCAACTGTCGGCATCATCGCGCTGGTCGATGAAGCGACCGGCTATCAAGATTTTAGACAGCGCGATGCGCTCGCAAGAATCTTGGAGAAGTTCGTTGCAAAGGAACTCCGCCCGTGGGTCAAGACCTTTCCATCAGACTTCTATAAGCAGATTTATCGGCTCAATAATTGGCCGTACACTGAGAACGCGGGAAGGCCCGGCGTGATTGGTCATTGGACGAATAACATTGTCTACAAGCGTCTCGCGCCGGGTGTTTGGGAGGAGCTAAAGCGTCTAACACCGCGCTACCCTGGCGGCGATTACAAGAACAAGCTCTTCCAGCGATTGACGGAGGATATTGGCCATCCGAAGCTCAGAGAGCATTTGGCTGCAGTTCTCATGCTCATGAAGTACTCACCGAACTGGAAAGTATTCATGGACAGATTGGACAGAGAATTTCCGCAATGGGGTAGCAATCTGATGCTACCGTTCCCCGATGACTACGACCCACCGAAAGAGTCCCCCACCTGAGGCCGCGTTGCATGTTCTCCGTTGCACATGGTTCTTGAGTTTGTCGCTCAGGAACATGTCCGGAAAACTGAGCGGCAAAGAAACGTCATTTCTGCCGCTGCTCGTTCAACCGCTTGAACGCCCGGACCACGTTGTCCTCGCGCGACACATGCCGGGTATAGTGGGTTCCCATGCGTTGAGATCTGTCTCCGAGTAGGTCGGCGATCTCGGCGTCCGTCGCGCCGTTGCGCTTCCACCAAGCCGCGTATGAGACGCGGAGGCCGTGCAGGGTGGTGCCGGCGCCGATCATGCCCTCGCGCTCCTTCTCGCGCAGCCAATGGCTTACGGTGGCCTGCATGAGCTTCTCGGAGCTCCACGGCGTGCCGTCGGCGCGCGTCGCGATCCTGGTCGACGTGCGGGGCAGGGTGCCGAGATAGGCCTGCATCTGCTCGAGCGCGGGGATGAAGGTCGGCTCGTGGTTCTTCCGGGTCACGAGCTGCACGGCCATGCCGGTCGTTGCATGCGGCAGGTATTGCCGCCAGCCCACCTCGACGATGCTCTGGCCGCGGAGCCCGCCGAAGCGGGCCAGCACCAGGACCGTCTTGATCTCCGTCGGCGCAGCCGCGAAGGCGGTCTCGAACTCGGCTTGGAGCCATTCGCGGTTCGCGTTCGGATCGGCGTCGTGGATCTTTCGCATGCCCAGGCAGGGATTGCTCCCCATCTTCCCGCGCTCGACTGCGCTGGAGAACATGGAGGAGAGCGCCGAGATCATCTTGTCGGCGAAGCGCGTCTTCTTCTGGTGCGCGCACTTGTCCCGCAGCTCGTACAGCTCGGGCGTGGTGAAGCCGGCAAGCGGCTCGTCGAAGATATCCCGGAGCCAGCGGAAAGCCTTGAGATAGTCGGTGCGCGTCGCGGTCGAGAGCTTGGCCCATTTCGGGAAACCGCCCTCGATGAAGCCGGCCGGGTCGATGTCCTTCGAGTCCCGGTCGATATCCCCGTTCGTGAACCAATGCACGAGGCGTCCCAGCGTGCCGTCGGCGAAGGCGGCGGCGGTGCGCTTGGGCAGGCGGGGCTTGTTGTAGAGCTGCAGGAAGGTCGGCGAGGCCAGTTCGCGGTCGAGGTCAGCCCGATCGCCGGAGAAGGCTCTGATCAGGGCCTCGCCGGTTGCGCGACGGTAGACGTACCATTTTCCTCGCCTCTGGTAGACTTTGAGGCCTTCCAGCCTAGCCGCCACCACCACCAATCCGCTCCGCCAAGCTTTTGCGCCGTGTGAGCGCGGAGCCTGCTCGGTTGGGATCGAGGCTGTCAAGCCACTCGTCCAAGCGAATGCGGAGCCAACGTCGGCCGTGCGAGGATTTCGTGAATTCGATTGGGCAGACAGGGCAAATCTCCTTGAAACTGTCAACGCTCAGGCCACAATAAGCAGCGGCCTGGTCAAGGCGCAGTGCGGCGGCCCAGTAGGGAGGACCGGGCTTATTTCGGCCACTCTCTGGATCAGTCATCGCCGCACGACCTGTCCGTTCATCTTCCGCTTCCAGCCGCTCTTCTTCGATCCGGGCATCGGCGGCCCCTTGCTGGCCTTGAGCCCGCAATGCCCGCGCGCGACGCGGTCGGCTTTCGCCATGCGCGGGTTGTCCTCGCTCACCGTCTTGATGTCGGCGCATGTGAAGCACCACACGCCGCAATTCTCCAAGGTGGGCTCGCCGCCCAGGCCGTCAGGTACAAGGTGTTCGAAGATGGTGCCGGTTCGCGCATTGAGCTCGATCCCGCAGTTCTCACAGTGAGGCGTGCCGTCGCGCATGCAGCGCTTCAGCGCGAGTCCCTTCACCTTCTGCGAGAACTCCCGTCGCTTGTGTCCGTGCGGCGCCACCATGCGCGTTGACCTTTTTTGATAGCTTAACGGCCATGGCCGACATCACGATCGTTCCGCCGATCACCACGTAGAGCAGTCCAAACACATGCCAGACGCCCTGCCAGAATGTTGCGCTCCCCCACACGATGCGCTCCTATCGGTCGTCGGAGCGCCGACGAGCCAGCCAATGGCGAGCGGTGAACTTCACCTCGTCGTCCATGTCGGACTTGCTGACGATCCAATCGAGGTAATCGCCTGGCACCTGCGACCAGGGCAGGCCCTTGTGCTTGCCGAAGCCGATGTTGCCCGGCAGCAGAGAGGGCTCGTTGCTCCACCTGATCAACTGCTCGGCGCTCTCCATCACCAGGGCCCGCGCGAGAATGTGCGCCGTCACATAGGTGTCGGGGCCGGCGCGGTGCGGCGGCATTGCCAGGTGAGCCTCAAAGTCGTACTGCCCGTCGATGCCGAGGAAATAGCGGAGAGTCTGGTTTTGGTGGTTCGGCGCGTCCGGCCAGAGCCGCATCGCGATCTTGCGCGTGCAGATCCAGGGCTTGCCGCCGCCGTCGAACAGATCGCGCTCGAACTTCGCGTTGTGCGCGGCGAACACGTCGGGCTCACCGTGGCCGTTGGCCTGCATCAAGGATCGTAGGCCGAGATCGACCGGAGGGGCGTCCTTCACGTCGCGATCGCGGATGTGATGGATGGCGCGCGCCTCGGGCGCGATCTCTCGTTCGGGGTTGACGAACATTGCACCGGGCTCGAGGATGGTCGGCTTGCCGCCGCGGTGCAGGACGTCGGTGCGGCCGATCTGGCAGATGGCGCAGTCGGGTGGCAGGTTCGTCGTTTCAAAATCGATAACCCTAAGCAGCATCCTGCTCTCCTATCAGCGCCGTCAGTGGCAGACCCTTCAGCTTGGTGATCTCGGCCTCGAACTCGGCCGCCTTGAGCTTTCCCCTGTCGCGCTTGACCGTCAGGGTCGCGACGCGGCGCATCCACTCGCGCTCCAGAGCGTTCGGGGTGGCGTTGCCGTTCGGAGGGCAGCCCATCATCTGCAGGGCCTGCTGGTCGCGGCTCATCACCGACAGGGCGCGGGTGGTCGATCCGGTTAGGGTGGTGATGTAGACGTCGCGCCAGTCGTCGCTGAGCAGCGACGCCTCCTCGATAATGTCAGCGCCAGCGGGGGTACGAGTGTGGGGACCGGAATCCCCCGCTGGCGCATCCGTCCGGTCGTTGTCAGGACCCTCATGTGGAACGCCGGACGAATTGGGAACTTGTGAGGAGAGCGTCGAGCTGTCGACGCCGATCAAGCCGGCGACGTAGTCGAGCACGTCCTGCTTCGATTTCTGGAAGTCGTCGCGGTTCATCGCGCCGGGGCCGTGCATCTTCTGGCTCTTCGCCGTCGCGACGGTCACCACGCTGCCCTGGACCACCACCACCGCGGACTCGTCGAGCTGGCCGGCGAGCGCGGCGACGGCGTAGGCCTGCYCGACGGTCTCGCAGACGATGTTGCGCTTGTTGCACCAGCCCGTCTTGATCAGCGCGAACTTGCGCAGGTGCTCGGAGTCGGGATGCTGCGCGCTCAGATGCTCCGGCAGGTTCTTCCACGCCTCATTGACGGCTGCGAAGTAATGCGCCTGGGACTTCGTCGACCGCGGCTCGAAGAGTTCGATCTGATAGGTCTTGCCCTCTTCGAACAGGCGATCGAACAGCCACTTCTGTCGCGGGACCAGCACGCCGTCCTTGCGTGTCACGTCAATGGGGCGGGGCGCGCTCACGACGCGATCTCCCGTAAGGCGGTGTCGCGCGCGGTGTTGAGCTCGGCCATGGCCTCGGTACTGCCGCCGCGGTCTGGATGGCGCTCGCGAGAAAGTGCCTTGTACGCGGTCTCAATGTGAGAGCGCGTCACGTTCGGCACGTCATTCAGCTGCAGGGTGTCGCGCCAATGCTTGCCGGCCGGCGCGGGCAGCGCCTGGAATCCAGAGAATGTCGCGCGCACCAGCGCGAGCGTCCCGTGGCGCAGCTCGACGCGGCGCGCCTCAATGATGTGATGGATGGCCTGCAGGTTGGCCGCCGGCGAGTCGTAGCGGTCGACCGGAATGCACACCTGCATTCCATCCCAGGCGAACCAGACGGCAACGCCGGGATCGGACGGCCGTTTGCCGCGATCGTTCGAGAGCGGGTTCATGTCGATGTTGCTCGACAAGATTGGGCTCTCGATCTTCTTCCCGCTGTCCTTCGCGAACAAGTCGAGGCTCTTGCGGACGTTCCGCAGCGCCGTGTCGAAGTCGGTCTTGAACGCGCCGCCGGAACGCCCCCCTTTCCAGCGCGGGAAACCCGGCGGCCATTGCAGAGGGAAGGCCTTGACGTCGGTCATGCTAGCCCCACCAGCTTTGCAGAGGCCTCGAGGTCGCGCAGCAGGCTCGGCTGCACAGAGGCCGAGGACTGGCCACGGCGTTCGATGTATTGCCGGCGAAGCTCGGCGACGTCCGCATCGACCTCGGCCAAGAACGTCTTGACCATGGCTTCAGTCTCGGCGATGCGCCGGTCATCGCGCCACACGCGCTTGACGAACAGCTGCATCGAGGTAGGGAAATCCGGATGGAAGGACGCGAAATCCCACCACTTCCGATCCGGCAGGCAGGCGAGATTCCAGGTGATCTGCGGCAGGTACTCGCTCGGGACCACGTCGGCGCGCAGATAGGCGAGATGCGTTGCCGCCTTCGGGCATTTGAACTCGGCGCCGCCGTCGTCGCCGACCAGGCCGTCTGCCGAAGCGCCGGCCATCGGGATGGTCGGATGGTCAGCGAATCCGATCTGCTCGACCGTGCAGCGGAAGCGCAACTCGTATTCGGCCCGCGCGTCCGGCTCCCGTAGCTTGCCGGTCTCGATGTCCTTCGACGTGAAGCCCGGCTCGGTCGGCACGCCGGTCAGGCGCTCCAGCACCAGCTCGGCCTTGTAGTTGGCGCGCGTGGCGGAGAAGCCACCGGATTTGACTTTGGCGCAGACGTCGGGGATGCGCGACGCCGTGACCTTGCCCAGGCGCAGAGCGTGCCACTCAGGTGAACCCTGCTCGACTCGATGGATTGCCATTGGGGCCCCCTCAGTAAGCGATGGTGACGGCAGGAATTTTTTTCTGGGCGATCAGGGCAACCACCTTCTGCGCGTCGGCAGTGGTCAAGCCGCCCTCGACCATCGCAGCGACCGCGGCGTTGTTGACCTTGCGACGGAGCGCCGTGTTGCGCTCGCGCGCGGCCGCCTCGTCGGCGAGGCGCTTGGCTTCGGCCGCCGCGCGGGCGCGCTCCGCGTCGATCGCGGCCAGGCGATCGCGCTCGGCTCGCTCGACGGCTTCTTTCGCCTCGCGCTCCGCTTGTTCGGCACGGGCAACGGCGGCTTGCCGCTCTTGCTCGGCGCGCTGCTGCTCGGCCGCCGCCTCGGCGCGCGCACGGTCCGCGGCGTCGCGGGCGATTGCCTCCTCACGGTCGCGCTGGTCGCGGGCGGCTTTCTCCGCACGCAACTGTTCCAGCTCGGCGGCCTCCGCCTCGCGCTTGGTCGCGATCTCGAGCGCCTTGCGCAGGATGGCCTCGGCGGATGCCGCGGCCTGGTTGGCGCGCTCGCCGTATTCCTGCCAGTCGCGCTGCATGGTGTCGCGGATCGTCGCCAGCCGGGCGCGGCAGTCGGCCGAGTCCGGGACTGTGGCGAAGGTCGCCGTTGCGATGATGGCGGCGAGCGCGTCCTCKTGCCCCTGCACGCGGGCCTTCTCGGTGTTCTCCCAATCGGTCAACGGCTTGCGGACTTGCTCCTGCAGCGCTTCGAGACGGTCCCAGATGATGGCGCGTGTTTCGTCGATCGCCTTGGCCTGCTTCTTCAGCCCGGCGACGTGTTCCTTGCCGAGGGCGTCGAGCCCCGTCTTCGATCTCGCGATCTGGAACGCGAGCGATCGAATGGCGGTGCGGCCCGCTTCCGTCGAGACATCCGTGGTCGCGATGGCGCGCACGTCCGTCTCGAGCTTGGTGATGATCTTCTCGACACCATCAGGCGCGAACAGCTTCTCGGCGGTGATGGTGTCGATGTTGACAATCGCGTTCATAGCGGCGGCCTCATGGACTCGAGCTTCTCCATCGCGCTCTTGAAATCCGACTGCGTCAGCTCTGCGAGCGAGTTCTTTTTGTAGCGCTGGTAGACCTTGACGGGGTCGGCGCCGACTTCTGCGATCAGCGCCTCCATCCGCTCCATCTGCAGGGCGGTGATGGTGCCCGTCTCGGCAGACGAACCGCGGCCGTCGTCGTCGTTCGACGCAGCGAGGCCGAGCGCAGCCTTCAACGTGTAGCGCTCCAGGTAGGTGACAGCAGAGGCGATGCGCTGCAGGTTGTTCATGCCGCTGGTGTTCTGATCGGGACCGGACGATAGCGGCGTCTCTTCGCGATAGCCGTGGCCGGTGATGACGCAGGTCACGGTTATCAGCATCGATCCGTTGACCATCTCCTGGTGGGTCTTGAATCGGTGGGACAGACCGTGCTTGTGGAGGATCGGCCGGATGGTCTCGACGATCTCGGCCAGATCCTCGTGGCGATAGCTGGTGTCCTTGCCGCCGTTCTTGGCTTCGAAATGAACCAGCCTGTTCTTTGTGATCGTCGGAATCTCGGCCTGCGCCTCGGCGAGCGCCGCATCGAATGCCCGGCGCGCGGCGATTGCCTCCATCCGCTCGTACAGGTCGAGCATGTTCTTCAAGTCCTCGCCGGTCTTCCCTGCGTCCATCGCCTGCTTGAGGATCATCATGTTGCTGGTGATGACCTGCTGCGCGGCCTGGGTCTGCGTCGGCGGCTGGATCGAAGGGGAGGCGACAGGCACAGCAACAGCCGACGCCTTCACGCGCTGCCGCGGCTTCTCGCCAGTCGGCTCGTGATCAATGATTGTCATTGGCGGTGTTCTTCTGCTTCTGGACGGACTCGATTGCGTGGCACAGTCCCTCGTTGAGGAAGGCGGTTTGCGCGGCGATCTCGTGCAGGGTCAGGAAGGCCGAGCGAATGCCGGCGAGGCGCTCGTTCTCGACCGCGATCTGCAGGGCCTGCACCGCGTCGAGATAGCGGTCGGCCAGCGCGCGATACTCGGGCACCGAGAACGACATGTTGCGGATGGCCTGCAGCTCGGCCTTGATCGCGGGCGAGACGCGAACGACCGGCTCGGGATCGTGATCGCCGACCTGGACGACGAGCGGCGACGTGTGGCTGTGATGGTTCATGGCGTTGCCCCTGCGAGCGTCAAGACGATGATGGGGAAGGCGAACGCGATGAGCGCCGCCACGGCGAAGTCGATCAGTTGACCGTTTGCGACGTCCCGATCGATCATGACGTCACCTGGTCGGACACGGCGTCGAGCGCGGCGACGACGCGGTGGTTGGTGTTGAGGATGCTGCGAAGGTCGACCGTGACATCGTCGCGCTCGGCAACGAGGACGATGAGGCCGAGCAGGCCTTCGACCACGCCGGTCAGTTCATCGATCCGCTCATAGGCGGCGGCGAGTTCAGCCGTCATCGCATTCGCTCCGAGAAAGACACCACAACCGTGTTCACGCCGGTCCCGCTCTCGCGAAAGGAGTCAGCGGGGAGGGCGGTGATGGTGCCGCCGCGCGCGTGGACTAATGCGCGGAAGCTTTCCGTCAGCCGATCTCGCCGGAACAGCACGCCAGCCGACATGATCGCGACCAGCTGGCCGCCGGGTTTCAAGAACTTCGCGGCGTGCATGACGTGACGAATGTCCGCCTGTCCCGCGAACGGCGGGTTCATCAGCACGGCGTCGAACGGTTCGTAGTCGCGAGGATCCTCGTCGAGGAAGTCGGCGCACTCCGCGTGTAAACCTAGCGCGCGCAGAGCAACCACATGCTTCGGCTGAATATCGAAGCAGGTGATGTCGGCCCAGCTGCAGCTCTCGTCATCTGCCTGGGCAGCATCGCGCGCGGCCGTTGCGAGGGCGCCCATCCCGGCGCTCGGCTCAAGCAACCGCATGCCCGTATGCGTGAAGGTGATGCGCTCGGCTAGGCGACGGGCGAGGGCCAGCGGTGTGAAGAACACTCCAAAGTCCTGCTTCGTGCGCTGGTACTCGCCGGTCAGGATGATCGGCTCCATGACGTCGGCCGCAGCCTCGTCGAAGACGTGGGCTTTGGCCTTCCGATTCCATTTGCCGCCGGCAGCCTCAAGAACCTTGTTGACGGCCGAGTACATCTGACGATCGAGCTGTTCGGTCAGCACCAGCTGATTACCCGACATCTGGCAGCCCGAGAGAACAGCGAGAACGTCCGTGCTGATCTTCATCACGCCGCCTCCGCCGGCACGATGAAGACCGGCAGCGCGTCCCAGCGCTCGACCATCTTCTCGGAGACTTCGCCGTCTCGCATCAGCTCTTCGAAGGTGTCGGCGAATAGCGCGCGGGCCTCGGCCGTGGTCTCGTGCCAGCGCAGCTGGGCGGCGTGGAGGGCTCGCCGCTTGGCGAGACCATCGGGCATCTGATTGATGCGGGCGATTGCGTCCTGGTAGGTCTGCATCTGACCCTTGGTCGCGCCCTTGAAATATCGATAGGCGGACGCCTCGCAGGACTCGGCACGGTCGTGGTGTTCGAAGGCGGTCTCGAACCGGCGCCAGTAGCCTTTCCGGATATTCAACATCCGGGTGTTGTGAGCTTCGTCAGTGATCATTTGCGGTCCCCATGAACAGCAAGTGACCTGAAATTAATTCAGGAAATTGTCGTGGTCAACAGAAAGATTGAAAAATATTCAGGATTGGCTGCGTTGAAATTCAGGGATAATTCCGGAAAAAGACGAATCACCTGAATTTCGGCCCTGTTGGCCGACGGCGCTGGGCCTGCTCGGAGGTTCCCGCCAGCCCGGTCGGTCATAGACGGAACGATAGGCGCTCGGCAGCCGAAATGGGCCGGGCGGCGCATCACGGCGCCGGCAGTCTCGTCATCGGGCGAGAACGTGAGCGACCAGACGGACGACCCGACCGAACCGCCACCGGTGGCAACCGGAGCGACCCAACCGCGACACTACGTACCCCAATTCTTGGTGCGCCCGGCCTTCAAGCGGGCGAGGGCGGCTGGCCCCCGACATCGGGCATCGCGGGGAAATCTGGTTTGAAGTTTTGCCTGCCCGAGATCCGGTGCTCCCTCGCCATCGGATCGTGCCTAGCGGAGAAGTGATTTTTCTCTCTAGGGGGTAGAGCGGGTGCGGGACTGTGCCCGAACGAAGCAGGGGGCGAGAGCAGCGGAGCGCGGCAGATGAGGATTCATCGGGACGAGATGGCGCGGCGGGCGGCGGAAGCCGAGCGGGTCTGGCTGAAGGAAAACGGCCTCTGGGCGCGCGGCACCGCGATCTTCAAGCCAAAGAAGCGGTCGCCGGCAGCCTGGGCGAGATGGCGCAAGAAGAACGCGCGTCGATTCAGTAGGGCGGGCCAGACCACATGACCCGATGGACTTCCTTGACCAGCTTGCGCGGGAAAGAGATGGTCTTCTGCGGGTTGAACTGGCAGACCTTCAGCTCTCGCTCATTCATCGATACGAGGCGCTTAATGTAGGCAATGCGGGTCATGTCGTTGTCGGACGAGAGTTGGATCACCACGTCGTCGCCCGGTCGCGGCGGCAGATGGGGATTGACGCAGCAGATGTAGCCGGGGCGAAAAACTGGCTCCATAGACTCGCCCACCACGTAAACTGCATAGGCCTCGGGCACTTCAGCGAGGCGTGGCGGCGCTTCCACGTAGCCTACGACATCGCTGCTTTCGACCGAGAACGACAGTGCGCCCTCTTTGCCGCCCATAATCCTGCCTCGGATTGGCAACTCGACTCTCCGCAACTCAACCGGGGAACCGTGCCGCACATTTGGCGGAGGTGCAAGGATACTGTTGCTGATTTGGGGCTGTGTTATGAACGCAGCGTTATCAGAGGTTTCCGGGGCGCCCCGGAGCCAGGCCTCCGACACTCCTGCAACCGCAGCGATATCGCTGAACACCGATCCGCGGGGGTGGTCGACCCCTCCCGACACGTATTTGTAGAAGCTATTGACCATCCGCTCGGCGAGTTCTTCTCGCTCGGCCTCACTCATTGTGGGGTTATCACGGGCTGCCTGTCGCGCGGCAACCTCGCGCGCCGCGGCCGCAGTGCGGATGCCCCGGTCCTTCAGGGCTTTCCTCAATCGGAGGCCCCATTCATACGCCGGCGCCTTGGCTGCCGGACTTCGTTTTTCGGTCGTTGCCATAGCTGCAACGTAGCTTTCCTGAAAAAAATTCATACGGAATGAAATTCCGATTGTGCCCTGAAATTAATTCAGGCATCTTCCGGCTATGACCAAGACCAGAACGATTCGGGAATTGATCACTGCCGGCGGCGGCCCCCAGGCCATCGCTGATGCCTGCAGCGAAGCGTCAGTTCGTGGCGCCAAGAAGCTCACGGTCGATGCTGTCTATCGCTGGCCAAGCAATGGCATTCCAGATCGCTACTGGCAGGTCATCATTCCACTGGCTGAGACCTGCGCGGACGAACTGCTCGCCGCCAACGAAGCCGCAAGAGCGGAGAAGGTGTCGTGACGTCGGCGCCGCAAATCGCATTTCGCAAGTTCCTGTTTCGATAGGGGAGTGTTCCGCATGGCCAGAGCATCGGCCTTAGCGCCGAAACCTGCAAATCTTGTAGGTGGCAAAACGTGCAGCAAGAACGCCGCAGGTGTTCAGCTGACGCGCCGCCTGTCGGACAAGGCCAATCGTCTTTTTGGCAAACCATACAGGGCTTTGGTCGATCTTCTTGATATCTCCGAGCGTGACGCCCACTACCGGCTGTCCGCTCGCCGCAAGTACACAGCCCTCGAGCTGGCCCAGCTGCTGCAGAGCGAGGAGGGCATCGCCTTCCTGGTGGTGCTGATGGATCGAGCCCGGCCGAGGTGGTGGCGGGCGATCCTGAAGATGGGCGTTCTCGGATCGATTGAGCAGCGCCGGCAAGCCGATCTCCAACTCATGCGCCGAGTCTTCGATGCCGACCGATCTGCCACGGACGAGTTTGCGGCTGCCTTTCGCGTTCAGGATCCGGACATCTATGGCGCTCTTCTTTCGGAGTTCAATGAGATGCCCGAGCTTGGCGCGAGTCATCGCGCCTTGGACGGAGCGCGCAAGAGATAGGGAGCGGCAGGCGTCGTAGCCGCTTCTTCGAGACCACGTTTCGAGCATCACGCTTTTTGAGAGAGTGACAGATGACCATCAACACGCCGTTTGCGTGGACGGAGCAGCGCGTCCAGAGACTGAAGCAACTGTTCGTGGCCGGCCAGACCTGCACCCAGATCGGCGCCGATCTCGGAATCAGCCGCAGTGCGGTCATCGGCAAGATATCCCGTCTCGGGCTCAACAAGGGGGGATCCGACGCATCGAGAACCAGGTCCGCGTCGATCCGGCAGAGCAGGCCGAAGGCCGCGCCCGCCCAGATCGCCAACGCTCCGGAGGATTGCCCGGCTGTGAGCGTGAACGTCGGTCACATGGCGCTGATTGGCCTGCAGAACGGGCAGTGCCGATTTGAATGCAGCGGGCAGCCGAATGTCGCGTTGTTCAGGTTCTGCGGCGCCAAGGCGCCTGAAGGTCTGCCGTACTGCGCCAAGCACGCTTCTGTCTGCTACCGGAGAGACCGCGCAGCATGACCGCCCGGCACAAATGGCTTGAGCACATCCACAGTCCGACGGCCCGCGCGATCGTCAATCGCGTGATTACCGAGGCTAGACTTCATCCCGAGGAATTCTTTTCAGCCGCGCGCGAGCGGCCGCTCGTCAAGGCCAGGATGCACGCCGCGTCCCAGCTGGTAGCGGCCAAGTTCACGCCCTATCGGATCGGCTTCTTCCTCAAGCGCAACCATTCCACGATTGCTTACTACCTCGGAGCGGAGGGAACGAGCCGGTCGAGCAAGTACTACTACAGGCGGGTGCTGCGCCATCTGTCGCCGGATCATCGGCAGGCTGTCGTCGACTATGCGGCCTCCGAAGCTGTCTCTGTCGAGGTCCTGGTAGCGCAGTGGGTCGGCGAGCGCATCGAGCACGAGATCCGCGCCAAGGCGAGGGCTGCGGCGTGACCCCGACCGAAAAGCGCGAGCAGGACACCCGCGACGCGACGATCCTTGTGCTCTGGCGTAGCAAGCGAATGGACACCGTCGCGATCGCTGAGGCGATAGGGATCAGCGAGGCCGAGGTCTACAACCGGCTTCTGCACGCGCGGGAGGCCGCGCGGTGACGTCATCGTTTGCCCATCTCGGCAGCAAGTATCGCGTCATCGCGGCCGATCCAGCGTGGCTGTTCAAGTCCAACAGCAAGACCAAGCCCGGCCGCAACGCCCTGCGCCACTACGACTGCATGACGCTGCCGGAGATCAAGGCGCTGCCGGTGGGCGACGTCGCCGCGGATGATTGCGCGCTCTTCCTCTGGATGACCGGGCCGTTCATGACGGCCGGCGTTCACGTCGACATCTTCAAGGCGTGGGGTTTCAAGCCTTCCGGCGTCGGGTTCGTTTGGATCAAGCTAAACCCGAACGCACCGGGTCTGTTCTTCGTCGAGCGCGATCTAGCGACAGGCGGCGGCTTCACGACGCGCAAGAATGCCGAGTTTTGTCTGATCGGAAAGCGAGGCCGTTCGGTGCGGAAGTCTGCCGCCGTTCATGAAGTCATCATCGAGCCGCGCCGCCAGCACTCACGCAAGCCGGAGAAGTTCTACCAGCGAGTCCAGCAGTATTCCGACGGTCCTTATCTGGAGCTGTTCAGCCGCCAGAGCCGGCCGGGTTGGGATGTCGCCGTCAGCAACGAGGCGACGAAGTTCGATCCACGACAGGCAGCATAGGAGGCCACGAAGTTGAGTACCGCAGCAGCCGCGGCATCGCCGGCACCAACCCACAACCAGCTCGGCGACGACGCGGTCATCGCCGTCAACCTCGGCAAAATCCGCGACGCCAAGATCAAGGTCGACGCCGCGGGCAACAATCTCCGCACCGTCGAGAAGAACGCCGAGGGCAAGGGGATCAATCTGAAGGCCGCCAAGCGCGCGCTCGCCATCGTGAAGTCGGGCGAGGCAGACGAGTGGCTGGAGGAGACCAGCGCTACCACCCGCTATCTCAAGATCCTGCGCCACGGCGTCACGGACAACCAGCTTGATCTGGCGTTCGAGTCGACCTTGGCGCCGATCGAAGAGAAGGCCGCGCTCGACGGCCGCGCTATGGGGCTCGACACCTCGTCCGATGCAATCGAGGAGAAGAACCCGCACGCCCTCAACACTCGCGCCGGGCAGGCGTGGCTTACCGCGTTCCGCCAGGGCCGCCGGGAGCGCGACATCATCCTGTCGATGAAGGACGACATCGGCGAGGACGATGAGGCCAACGGCTCCGCCGACGAAGGCGACGAGGAGGATTGATCCGTGATCGTGGGAGGCTTCGACATCGCGACGACGACCGGTTGCGCCATCCTGAACGGATCGAAGCCGTTGCATGTCGAGGCTTTCCGCGCGCTGGGCGGGACCGATGACGGCAAGGTCTACACGACCTTCCGTCATTGGTTCCGCGACGTCCTCAAGCGCTTCGAAGTCGAGCGCATCGCGATCGAGGAAGCGCTTCGCACTCCGCGCGTCAACGCGACCAAGCTGAAAGAGGGCATCGTCGAGCTGTCGCCGGCTGCGAGCATGGACGTCTATCTGCGGCTCTATGGTCTGCGCGCGATCGCGATCCAGGCGGCGCACGGCCTCAACGTGCGAGTCATCGAAGTCAATCAGGCGACGTGGCGCAAGTCTTTCACCGGCAACGGCCACGCCACCAAGGAAGAATCGCTGGCGTTGGCCCAGCGCATCGTACCGGGCCTGACATCCAAAGACGCGGCCGAGGCGATCGGGATCGCCTGGCATCTGAACGGCGTGTTGCGTGAAGAGAGTTTGCGCGTCGCTCAACCGACGCTGTTTTGAAAGGTGACCAAGGGCCATGAGGGTGGAAGAGATCGGAAATTTCAGCGACGTGCTGTTCTTCATGGAGCGGCACGGCATCGCCAAAGAGGCGGCCAGCACGATCGCGACGCAGTTGTTTCAGTGGGGCGTCTCTGCGGCGATGGACCGCCTTCGGCCGACACTGCCCGCGCCGAATGATCTGCCGGCGATACCGGCGCAGAGCGCGCTGTTCGAAGAGCCGGTCAAGGCGGCCAAGCCCGCCAAGCCGAAAGAACCGAAGAAGGTCGCGCACTCATGGCCGGAGGGATTCTCTCTCGACGAAGCCATGATCGCCTTTGCGCGAGACCGCGGCTTTCGGGCTCAGGAGATCCAGCGGATGTGGGAGCGCTTCCGCGACCGCAACCAGGCGCGCGGCGAGAAGTACGCGGACTGGAAAGCAGCGTGGCGAACATGGGTCGGCAACCAGGTCGAGTTCCGTAGCCGCGACCAGGGCGCGCGCGGGCCGAACAACCATATCGACGGGCGGCTATGAGCACCATCCGTCCCAGCCAGAACCCGTATCTGATCGACGGCCCGGCGCTTATCTCGTTCAGCGGTGGTCGAACGTCGGGGTTTATGCTCGCCAAGATCGTCGAGGCCCATGGCGGGACATTGCCGGTTGACGTGTGTGTCGCGACCGCGAACACCGGCCGCGAGTTGGAAGAGACGCTGCGCTTCATCCAGCGCTGTAGCGAATTCTTCGGCGTGCACATCCAGCTGTTGGAATATGACCCGGAAGCGGAGCACAGCACCAGGCTGGTCAGCCACAATAGCGCCAGCCGCAACGGCGAGCCGTTCGATGCGCTGATCAAGGCGCGGAAGATGTTGCCGAACCCGGTGATCCGGTTCTGCACCATCGAGATGAAGATCCGCCGGTTCGATCGATATTGCCGTCACTGGCTCGGCTGGGATCGATGGATCAGCGTTGTCGGGCTGCGGGCGGATGAGATGCACCGCGTCGACAAGCAGCGGGTCAGGAATGCGCTTGGTAAGGATCGCTGGTTCACGGCGATGCCCTTGGCCGATGCCCGCGTCACAAAGCAGGACGTAAAGGCGTTCTGGGAACGGATGCCCTTCGACCTCGAGCTGGACAACGTGAACGGATCGACCCCCGAAGGGAATTGCGATCTCTGCTTTCTGAAGAGCCAAGCCAACATTCGCGGCATCATGCGCAGGCGGCCGGAGGTCGCAGAGTGGTGGATCCGCGCTGAGGCAAACGCACCCGGCTTTGGAACGATACGTTCGCCGGAGATGGCGCTGTTCCGTGCAGACCGGCCTAGTTACCAAGAAATGTTCAACAACCGCTTCGACCTCTTCGATGGGACAGATGATGAGCAATCAGACTGCGCCTGCACAGACTGACGGCAGCAAGCGGGAACGCGTCGTGAAGGCCGCGGTCGAGTGGGTCTTTGATCAATCGTGCTCTAACGCGCTCGCCGAGCTTGAGGACGCCGTTTGCGCTTTCATGGGAATCGATCTCGAGCAGGCGCGGCGGCCGAAGCAATGAAGAGCGCCAGCGAGATCCTCCGCGAGATGCGGATCGAAGAGAAGGCCGGGCGCAACGGCGAGTTCATGACGACGTGCCCGGCCTGCTCTCACCTTCGGAAGAAGAAACGGGACCGGTGCCTCTCGGTCAAGGTCGATAGCCTGGGCGTGCGCTGGCACTGCCATCATTGCGGAGACTTCAGCGGTGGAAAATACTTCAACGGCAGCGCGGACACTCGGACCGATTGGCGTGGCGGCCATGGAAAAGCGCGGGCTCAGTCCCGAGACCGCGGTCCAATTGGGCGTTTTTACCGGTAGGTTCGTCTACGGCGAGGAAGACGGCCGCCGCGTGATCGACGGCGTCGAGCCGGACGAGAACGGCAACGTCCTGGTGTTCCCCATGGAGGAGCACGGCGTCGAGGTCGGGCAGAAGTGGCGCGGTCCCAACAAGTTCTTCATGCAGCAGAAGGGCAGCAAGCAGGTCTTCATCAACGGCGACGTGATGAGCGACCCCTCGCTCTACGACGGTTCGAATGCGCTGACGATCGTCGAGGGCGAGCCGGACATGATCTCGGCCATCGACGCAGGCTTTCCCCTCACGGTCTCGGTGCCGTCGGGCGCGCCGAACCCGCCGAAAGAGAAGGGACCAGCGGACGAGCCAACCGACGACTCCAGCGGCAAGTTTGAATTCATGTGGCACCGGCGCGAGGAGCTGAAGAAGATTCGCCGGTTCATCATCGCTGTCGACAATGACCGCAATGGCCAGTATCTGGCCGAGGAGCTGGTTCGCCGGCTGGGCGCCGCGCGCTGCTCGTTCGTCACCTATCAGGAAGGCTGCAAAGACCTCAACGACGTCCTGATGAAGCACGGCCTCGACGCCGTGCGCGCCGTGCTCGCGCAGGCCAAGCCCTATCCGCTGAAGGGCATCTACCTGCTCTCCGACTATCCGGACCGGCCGCCCATCGACGTCTACTCGACTGGCTGGAAGACGGTCGACGAGATCTACACGCCGTTCCTGCCGTCGTTCACCGTGGTGACGGGGCTGCCGGGCTCCGGCAAGTCGACCTGGCTCACCAACCTCTGTGTCAATCTCTCGGAGCAGTACGGCTGGAAATGGGGCATGTTCTCGCCGGAGATGCCGATCGTGCCGCACTACCGGGACAAGCTGCGGCGGATCGTCGGCCGCCGGCCGGTCGAGCTGATGGGGCGCAACGAGCTGGCGGCTGCCGACTATTGGATCAACCAGCACTTCTCATTCATCGATTTCGACGTCGCGGGCGAGGACGACGCCGACCTGACGCTCGAATGGGTAATGGACCGCGCCTACGACGCGCTGATGCGGCACGGCATCAGAGGGCTGGTGATCGATCCATGGAACGAGATCGAGCACGGCAAGACCCGTCACGAGTCGACGACCGAATATTGCAACCGCGCACTGCGCATGCTGATCAAGTTCGGCCGCCGGCATGGTTTGGCAACCTACGTCCTGGCGCATCCTACGAAGGACGTCGGCAAGGACGGCAAAGCCCGGGTGCCGACGCTGTACGACATCGAGGGATCGGCGGCGTTCTTCAATAAGCCGGACTTCGGCATCGTGATCGATCGGCCCGACCCGAACGTCGACCGCACCCACGTCTACAGCCGGAAGGTCCGGTTCGAGGGCACCGGCAACAAGGGTAGTGTCATCCTGCAGTTCAATCGCGAGAACAGCCGCTACGAACTGCTCAAAGCGTATCAGCCGGAGCTGGTGTGATGATGAAATCGGAGGGTGAATGAGCGCGAAGCTGGCCGACATCTGCGCCGAGCTCGGAGTCGAGATCATCGACACGAGCGAGAGCGCGCGCCGGCCAGGCCAGACGTGCGCCGGCAAGATACTGCAGAAGGTCTTGAACGACGAAGGCGAAGCGCACTTGCGCTCGGTGCTGATCACGATCATGGAGACCGAGAACAACAAGCGCATGCTGGTCCGCGCGGTGATCCTTGCCGTCTCCGATGTGCTGCGCGCGTATCCGAGCTGGTTCGGGGCCGAATGGCTAGCGGCCTTCGACCGTATCGAGCTCGCCGATCTCTACGAAGATGCGAAGCGCGATCGCGAGGCCGCGGCGCCTCGCCATTCGATTGCCGCACGCCTGATCGATCGGCTGCGACCGCATTTCGACGAACCGCCGCAACCGCGGCTGCTGTGAACTATGGAGGTAACGATGTGGACTGTTGAGATCGTCAAGGCGCGATTTATCGAGGCCGCCGATATCGAGCGGCGCATGATGGTGAAGGGCGGACCAAGCACTGGCAGCGCCTGGCCGACCTATTCCTACGACGCTGAGGATATCGCCGGCTGGGATGACGTCGCGATCGCCGACAACCTGGAACGCTGGCAGGGGCGCAAGGCTACCAAGTCGCCGGAGCTGACGCGGTGGGAAGAGGTGTTCTTTGACTGGACCGGACTGCTCGCGGTCGACCGCCGCATCATCGTCTGGCGCTGGTCGCAATGCATCGCCTCCGGCCGATCGTTCTCCGAGTGGTGCGAGCGCAAGGGCTTGGTCAGGATGACCGCCTACAATCGCATGGAACGGGTGTTCGCCAATCTCGCGACGCGGTTTGATCTTGAAGCGCGTTTGTTGAGGCTACCGGACGGGAAATGGGCTTTACAGGACGAGGCCTCCGAGGCACCTTCTGCGCACAAGATGGGGCCGCGCACGTCAAGAAGACACGTGGATATTCACCCCCCGGCCTATCGCGCCGAACCATTCACAGATCAGCTGACGACGCCTGAAGCTGTCGCTACCTTCGAGCAACACTTGGCCGACGTTAACGAGAGGCGGCGCAAGGCCCGAATTCGAAAAGCGCTTCGTGGAGTACCCGGAGAGACAGTAGACGATCGCGAATCGAGCCCAAGACATCTGGCTACCGAAAGGGCTACGCCGCCCGTGCGCCATCTGATATGGTCTGAGCGGGGGCAGGAATGAGATGGGCGAGCGGGCATTCAAGATCATTGAGATCGCATTCCTTGGGGCGAATTTTGCGCTCGGAGCTCTAAACCTGCTGGTGCTCTATGCTTGGCAGGTGCCGGTATTTTCGGCTGATGAGAAACTGAAAGGCATAGATTTCAACCTCAAGACTATTGAGAGCAGCGTATCTGAACAGAAGGCGAAGATAGATCTATTACAGAACGCGCTCCTCTCAACAGAGCGAACGTTGAAGCTGATTCAAGATCTTTCGCCAAGGCTGAACCTTGATTTTGCAAAAGCTGAATATTTTGGAAGAGGCAGTGTTGAGATTACATTGTCGCTAAAGAACGAAGGGCAGTATACGATAGCTCAAATCGGACCTCCATTCCTAAGAGTTTCGAAAACACCGTTGGATGATTGCGACTCCAAAGAGTCCGAGGTGGATATCAGCGAAGTTAAGTACCCAGCCCCGGTAGGAGCGCTAAATCCAAGTAGTAAAGCTCTGTATACAGTTAGATTGAGGTTGCCTGCCGACCTCCGTGTATTCTGGTACTGTGTTAAATTTCACACAGAGATAGATTCGAAGCTCATTGATATTGCTAAGAAGGCGCTCGATTCAAAATTCGACAACGAGATTGAGTCGCACAAGGTTGCTTACACTTGGCTATCGAGCAAAATCACCCTGAAGGGTCCAGGTCCGATTAGCGCCGGAGATCCCAACCGCTGACGCCTCCTCGTTTCCACAGGACTGAGAAGCCGCAACTTCGGGGGCGTCCACAATTTTTGAGCAATCGAGTCGCCGAAGGCGCCAGTCTACCCCCGAGGGACCGCCGTCAGACCGACACACCGCGCGAGAGGGAAGGCCGTGGAAGATACCCCGATAGGGGGCGCAACGCCTTGCCCCGGCCACTCACGTTCGAACATCCCGCCCACCGGGCCCGCGCCCGGCCGGGACGCCGTATAGGGCGGGATTCCATCTGCGGGAAACGAGCCGAGGATCGCTGGTAAACGGCCCGTGGATGCTTCTTTGGCTCTCGGCCGTGAGATGATAGCCGGCAGCTCGTGAAACGAATGGGTGAGGCTGGGAGCGGCGTTAGTCCGTGCCGTCCAGAATCCACTCGATGATAAAGGCCTCAATGTCGCGCTTCTGGCTGGTGAGGCCATCGATCGCGAGCGAAACCAAAGTGGCAACCGGCCCGGAGGGTCCGTCGCCCTTCTCCCATTTGCGGACGGTGTCGGCTCCGTTGCCGCCCGGATCCGACAGTCCGACCAACTTGGCCATGTCGGCTTGGGATAGCTTGCGGCCGCTCGCTGCGCTGAACGTTGCGCGCGCGCCGTGGAATTCTTCGCCCGTCATGGTCCGTGGCCTTCCTCGTCAAGATTCGGATCGTAATGCGCTAAGTATACGCGGGCGTACCCTCCGACTCCAACCTCGGCATCTCAGTCGTCGGCAGCGCTTGAAATCAGGACCTCGCTGGCGAGCCGGACGCGTGGCTTGCTCATCGCAGCACCTCCAACGCTTTGACGGCGTCGGCGCCCCCATCGTTCAAGACGATCGCCTTGGCCTGGTTATTCACTCGGTCGGCGGTGGCTTGGTTCGCGCGAATGATGCGAGTGATGGTCTCGCGTTTCGCATCTCGCGCGGGCTTGGCTTTCCGGTCGAAGGTCAGCCGGTCGATGGTGATCGTGGTCAGCGTCGGATAGTAGAACAGGCGGACCAGCCGCGGGCCGCAGTCCAGCATCACGAAGCGGCGCAGCCCGCAGCCGACGTCACGGTGATCGATGTTGATGTCGACCACCGGTTTGCTCTCGCGGAAGGCCGTGGAGGGAGACGCGATTCCGGCGGCGAGCCGCTCCTGGTCGGCGCGGGCCGCAGCAACGGCGCGTCGGGTGGCCCACGCGCGTTGCGCGGCGTTCATAGGAGCAGGGGAAGAGTTCAGCATCGCGATTTCTCCATCGCTGGCGGGCCGTTGGCCCAAAGGGGTGGCGCGGGCTCTGGCCCGCGCCGGTCGTCCTTACTTCAGGTGGATCAGGACGGCGAGGGCCGCCACGCCTGCAGCCATGATGCTGCCGAGCCTGATGGTGAGGGCGGACTTGACCGCGTCGAGCGCGACAGTCAGGTCGGCCTTGGTGACGAGTTCGTTCATGATGAAGGTCCGCGCGGCTTCCGCATGGGCATCCGCCTCAGCGGCCGGAATGCCAGCAGTCTTGAGGTGCTTCGAGTAGCCGAGCGTATCAAAGGTGAAGGCCATCGTCATTTCTCCGTTTCATCGGCGGGGCGTTGCCCCTGTGTTGACGAGAATGGTTATAGCCTGAATTTGTTTCCGTTTGCAACTCATTTGTTGAAAAAAATTCAGGAAAATTGAGGCTCGAGGAGAGGCGTTCCAATCGGCCTGTGGTTGTGGTGCCCCCGGCGCGAATGAACGCATGGAGCGGGCGGATTCCGTTGGGAAGCAGGCAAAGAAAAGGGGCGGCATTTGCCGCCCCGAGTTGTCGGGAGGAGGGGGTTAGGATGCCGCCATCTCCATGATCTTGGTCGCGGCCGAGTCGAGGGCGAAGCGGTCCGACGCGTTCGGCATGTCCCGGGCGATCTCGGTCAGCCCACCGGCATAGCCCCAAACCGTGTTAGGCGCGCCGTACCAGTCGACGCGCTGGCAGGCCAGATCGTAAGCCTTGCCGGCGAGTCCCTTGGTCAGGGCCGGGACCTTCAGCTTGAAAATCGCGTCGAGGACGTCATCCTTCTTGGCGCCCAGGACGTGGCGGCGGCAGCGCTCGACCATCAATTCGTCATCGCGGGTCGAGGCCTCCGCGTATTTCTTGACCTCGATCGCCATCATGTCGAACGCCTTGGCCGACTGGTCGTGGCCAATGTGGATGATCTTGGCCTCTGCGATATTCTGCGCGCCCCACACACGGTGATTGCCGCAGACGTATTCGTAGAAAAACGTCATGATGCCGAAGGTGCGGTCACCCACCTCGCTATTCCAGCAGAAGAAGCCGCGCGACAAGCCACCGCCGGGCCCCTTCTCGAAAATGCGGCGCTCGTTGTCGACCATGAATGCGAACATGTCGCGATCGCCGAGATAGAGGCCGCGCGAGCCATCGAAAGCGGCCGGAGCGGGCTGCCAGGGGCCGCGGGCTTCCAGCTCGAGCAGGCGCGCGGTGATGTCCGCGTTCCAGATGCGCGAATACTTGTCGGAGGTGAGGGCGCGGGCGACCGTCGCGGCATCGGTGCGCGGGCTGCCCAGCAGAAGCTGGGCACCTTTGTCTTCGCTGCCGGACTGCCGAAGGCCGTGATTGAGGCAGTCGGCCGCCAGCTGGGCCGGCAGATCCTTGAGGTAACCTGTCGGCGCCGAGGCGCGGGAGGCAATCTGGGAGAATGCCCAATTCGTGAGGAGCGCGTCGCCGGTCGGGCCGTCGAGAACCAGATCGTTGCCCCGGGCGGCCACGCGCAGCGCGTTGGTCTTGATTTCCTCGACCACGGCCGAAGTCTTGAACCGCATCGCGGCGTCATGCATCGCCCGCAGCGAGCCGAAACGCTCGTCAGCCGGACGGTTGGCCCATTCCTTGTGCGCCTTGGTGAGGGTGGTGGTCATCTGAGGACTCTCCAGGTTGCGGGGCGTTGCCCCTGTTTCAACGGGCGGGGCGTTGCCCCTGTCACAGAGAGATAAAACCACAGGTAGCGGCCGGTCGCAACACTTTTCCTGAATTAATTTCCGGATAATGTCCGGGGTGGAATTGGCGCATATAAGGAAGGCTGCTCCATGACGAGCGTTTCCCGTCTGATCGAAGCTGACCTCGAGACCCTGATAAGGGGGGAGCCTGGCGCCGCCGTCGCGCTGCCGGGCCTGCTCGACCGGGCCACAGCTCGCCCGCAAGACGCCCAGCCCGAGCGTCTCGCCAACCTCGTCGACCTCATCAACTTCGCTCGCCAAGGCGCCCCAATCATCAAGGGCACGGAACCAGAGAGACCAAATTGCAGGGAGTGCAACAACACCCGCCTGCTCAGACTGCAACAGCCTCTCGGACTGGTAGGAAATTCAGTCCAGCGCACCCAAGCCCTTCTGCCGCAAAGCCTGTCTCGAAAGGGACAGGGGAAGAGGGGGGAAGGGGCAGGGGCGGGCGATTCCGCACCGGTCCTTAACACGCGCGCGGGAGGGCACCAGTCGTGCCTGACACAGACGGCAAGCCGATCGGCATCGGCGAAGCGCACAAGCTGCGGGAGCAGTTTATGGCGACGGCACGGCGGCTTGCGACCGTGGCGGGAGACGAGCGCCTGCCTTGGGGCGAGCGTTACGAGGCGGCCGTGCTCGGAGACGAGGCCTTGGACGATGCAAGGCTCATGGATGAGTTGATCAGGGCGGGGTGAACTCCGCGAACTGCCAAACGGTGTTGATTATGGGGCTCTATTCGCCGCAGGCGCTCGGCGCCGTCATTCTTGATCGTCTGTGCCGCGCGCTCGCGCGCCAGGTCCAACGTCTCTGCAGGGTAGAGCAGCCCGGTAGCTCGCGAGGCTCATAACCTCGAGGTCGTCCGTTCGAATCTGGCCCCTGCAACCAGTTGTGCCGCCGCCCCGCATCGGGAGGGCGGCAGCTAAAGCGCAGTTTGCCTTGGATCAACGGGCCTTAACCGTCTGCGAATGTGACTTCCACGGCGCAACCATTCGCGCCCGAAGTTAGTGTGGCGCCGACCCACGCCACGTAGATGAATCGTCCGGGTGGCACCGAATTGGGACCTACATTCAAATTTCCTGGTCCAAGGTTCTTTATCACGAACCGCACACCCGGCGTTTCGGTGCCGTGGCCAGGGGTGCCGCTGATAGGAACGTCTCTCTCGTTAGAACCAAGTGTCATCAGAAAAGGCTGCGACCAAGCCATTCAACCACTCCAATCGTTCTGATAGTAGATGAAGCCCATCCACGGAAAATGCTATCGGACGGGCGAATAATTGAAAAGCCAGCAGCGGATCAGATGTGAAAAAATTTCCGGTCCGCCAGCATAGCTAGGCGCCCCGCATTTTCCGGGCGCAGTGGCCGCGACAGCGACGCGCGGAGTGCTGGCCCTAGCTCAGAGAGACCAGCTTGTAGATATGGTCTGCTCTCGCGGTTTGCGGCCCCTTTTCGCGGAAGGTGTCGGCAAGCAGACCTCGCTCGAGTCCTTTCTGGTCCCCTACGCCGAGAAGATACGATGCGACAATGATGTCGACCGACGTTTTCGATATGTCCCGACTGGATCGTTCGAGCGACAACAGGTCCTCTATCGTCTCATCGAATGTCGGTCTGGTCATTTCTCGCTCCTGCAACCGACGTACACCGAGCCATCGGTGCTCGCAGTCGGAGCCAAAGGCCTGCGGCGCCGATCAGGAGCATCGCCCAAGTCGAGGGCTCCGGAACTGCGGAAACCTGTTGTGACGCGAGCGAAAATCCCTCGGGAAGGTCCAAAAACAAGTGAGCCTCAAGGTTGCTCACGTTTCCCAGGGTGAAGGATCCGGTGCCCCAGGAGATGGAATGTTTGAGCACCGAAGGGTCGCTGTACCAGATGATATCTCCGGTGGGAGAGCAGCTCGTACAGTTGTATCCGCCGACGTTGGCTCCGGCGACCTCCAGGTCACCCAACGCACCGACTTTGGATGCATTGTAGAGCCAGCCTCCCGCAATGCTGAAGCTGCTATATACGGCGAAGCCACTGAAACTTCCCGGAGTCTGAAAGTCTATTGGCGGCATGTTAGCGCTGGCGTAGAGCGAAACGTGACCGAAATAGAGCTGATTTGGCTGCCATGGCCCGATGATCTCGTCCATGCCGCTGAGCGGTATCTCGACCGCTGAAGCGGGCCAACTGAAGACACAGGCCAAGCTGGTGATTAGTGCGGCAATCATTCGTCGCATGGGACGATCCTCAAAAAGCGATCGGCATCGACTCGCCTGAAATATTCTCCAACGCTAACTCACGTCCGCTGGCCTGTCCAGGTTGTGTCGCTCTGTACGTCAGGCGTGAAGCTCAGGGCGGGTTCCCAAGCCGAAAGCAACAGCGCGGCTTGCGCGAGGTGATGCGGCAGAGCCGATCACAGAAGCGGGCGAGGTATGAAACGCGTTGCGAGTAGGCGCGCCGCGCGCGGAATGCGGCATGGGGCTCGAGCATCACGCTCGGGCCCCGATCGCTTTGAAGGCCCAGCAGCGTAGAGGAGAGGCCACATGCACAAGCCATCGTCACCCATCGTGATCGTCACCAGCGAAAGGGCGCAGCGTCGAGCGGCCTACAACGCCGAGCGCGTCATGGCCTATCGCGCCGGCGCCGAAGATCGCAAGGCAGCTGCGCAGGCGAAGCGCGACCGGAAGGCGGCCAAGCGCGCGCGCGACGCGGAGCGGTCTGCGCAGCGCGAGTCGCCGCAGGTGAAAGCGTGAGCGTCGAAGTCGAACTCGCGCGGGCAAATCTTGAGACGGCCGAGAGCGCCGAAGTCGTGACGGGCGCCCAGATCCTGCGATGGCTCAAACATCGGCCCGTCGTCGGCACCGCTGAAGTCCTGGTAGCCGTTGAGCGGGCGATCACTGCCGTTGGGCGGGCCAAAACGATCGACGCCGAGCGTCCATCATGAAAGGCCGCCGCATCATCTCGGTCCGCCTGGTGCTCACGCGCCGCTGCGGACTGGTCAAGGTCGTCACGATCGGCCGCGGCCGTCGCAGGTCCTGGCTGCAGGCTCAGGGGAGCTTCCATGTCAGCCGCCGCAAAGCAGACAGCCACGCACTGCAAGTGCGGGGCGGCGCTTGGCCGTTCCGGGAAGTGCCCGGCGCTCTGCGAGCCGGTGCCGCAGCCGCCGCCCAAATATGACGGCCCGGCCTTCGTCGGCCAGACCCACACCTCACGACTGGCAGCGCCGGCCTACGTGCCGCCGCCGCGCTGCCGCGAGGGCAGCCGCGTTCGCTTCATGGTCAAGGGCGGCATGATCGTCGACGGCAACGTGACGATTTTCCCGGTGACGTCTATCTCTTCATCAAGGACGACCGCGGCATGTCCCACAAGGTCATGGCGCGCGACGTCCTGCGAGTCCTGGCAGTGTAATGGCAAAGCAACCAAAGACGACGCTCGCACCCGGCGAGCCCATCATCACCGACGAGCTGCGCAAGGTCGCCGATCTCAAGGCCGATCCGAAGAACGCGCGGCGTCACTCGGAAGCGCAGGTCTCCCAGATCGCGCAGTCCATCGAGCGGTTCGGATTCGTCGAGAAGCTCGTGATCCGGCCGAACGGCCAGCTCATCGCGGGCGAGGGCCGGCTGCTGGCGCTGCAGCGCGTCGGGCGCGAGACCGTCGAGTGTCGCGTGGTCGCGGGCCTCTCAGACGGCGGCTACAAGGCGCTCGGCATTGCGCTCAACCGCATCGCCGAGAACTCGCGTTGGGACGACGACATCCTGCGCGACCTGCTCGGCGAGCTGCAGGCCGAAGGCGAGAACCCGCTCTCGCTCGGGTTTTCTTCCGGCGAGCTCGACAAGCTCCTCGCCGAGCCGGCCGAGCTCGAGGTGAAGGAAATCGAGACCAGCCCGGTCATGGACGAGTTCTGGATTTCGATCCGCGGTCCGCTCGAGCATCAGGCTCACGCGCTTAAGGCGCTGCAGGACGCGCTCAAGCCGCTCACGGGCGTGACCGTCGAGCTCGGCACCATAGCGCTGGCCTGAACTCAGCTCAGTCACTGACGAGCCGGGCGGCAAGCAACCACGCATGGACGGTCTGCCAGCGATCTCCGGAGTCTCGGAAATTCAGCAGATGAGAATGCGTTCGTTGCAGATCGAAATAGAACGCGAACCCGTCTTGGCCGGTTGCCTTGTCCTTTCCGGCAGCTGATGCCCATCGTCGCCATTCGGACAGGATCTGCTGTCGAGCATCATCCTTTTTCATCTGAAAGCTCCGTCATCCAGGTTGCGGGGGTAGAGCTGCTAAGCGCCCAACCTGTAGCAGCTAGCTGCTGACCACAAGGAAAAGCTCTGAGCTTTCCACCACTTAAGCGTGCCAAACGAGAAGAACCGAATGTCGAACGCTCGCGCCACTGGCAAGGTAAAATGGTTCTCTGATGTCAAGGGATACGGCTTCATCGTCCCGGATGACGGCGGTGATGATGTCTTCACCCATCGCACCGCGTTCAAGCCGCCGCTGACGCTGCTCAAGACCGACGATCGCGTCTCCTATGAGCTCGTGCAGTCGAAGAACGGCAAGGGCTCAGGCACCAAGGCGGTCGAAGTCGAGTTAGCGTGATGACGCGCATCGCTCGCCTATCGCAGGCCAAAGGTTCCAAGAAGGTAGACAACAACCCGACAGCTCTCGCGGCGAAAGTCAAGATTCGTCAGAACGTGATTGAGACGATTGGGCGGAAGGCGGCGGTGTTCGACGCCTTCGCGGGATCCGGCGAGATGTATTCGGCCGTCTGGAAGACGGCCGGCGCTTATGCGGGCTGCGACATGAAGCGGCAACGCGATGATCGGCTGATGTTCTGCGCCGATAATCGACGAGTGTTGCGAGCCATCGATCTGTCGAAGTTTTCAATCTTCGATTTGGATGCCTACGGCTTCCCTTGGGAGGCGGCAATTATCATCAGCGATCGTCGCCGCGTCGCTCCTGGTGAGCGAATTGGGATGGTCTTCACTGAAGCAGGCGGCATCTCCTACCGACAAAACACGGTTCCAATTGCGATAACGCTGTTGACGGGAGTTCGGAACCGCAGCGTTGGGCTCGGCCGCATGCGCGCGCAGATATTCGATCGGGCGCTGCTCGGCCTCACATCCCGGATGAACTGCACCATCGAGAGGCGTTGGCAAGCGATGGCGTCAAGGTCTTCAACAGGAGGGCCTGGCGGCATGCAGACCATCTATTGCGGCGTCGTATTGAAAGGCAAAGGGTAGGGCGATGAGCTGGGCCACGCGGCAGGGGGTGGCGGCCATCGCCTATGGTGTCGTCCTGGTGGCGGGCTTCGTCATGCTGTTTCGGCCGGAAGCACGGGTGCAGAGCGTGTTGCCGATCCCTGTCCCCGAGGTTGTGCGCAAGATTGAGGAGCGCTGGCCGGCGCCGATCCCAGCGTCGACGCCTGAGCCGTCGCCTTTCGTACTCGAGGCCGCGCCGCCCCCAAGCGAGGACGAGCAAACTAAACACCCCGAGCCGCAGCCGGTGGCGACACCTGGTCCAAGGCCGGCCGCGCGACGTGGCGCGGTCAAGCACCGCCGGCCGCGCGCGCCGATTCCGCTCATCATTGCTGAACCGGACGAGGACGTCGTGCCCGAGGCGGACTATGTCGACGATTCGTGGCTGGCGCAGTTCTTCCGAGCGGCGGCACGCAGGGCAGGAGCTATTCAGTAGCGGGCCCGTCGCTTGGCGGCGAGAAACTCGGCGAGATTGGCGGGGTCGGCCGCGAACCGTTCCCACGCGAGCTTAAACTTGCGCATGCAGTCCTTGCGGTCCGTTCCCCTGCCGCTGGTCTCAGACGCGCGCATGGGGAGCACCGTGTCGATCCCCCACGTCCAGCTCTGATCGGCGCCGGCGAAAGATTGGACGCCGATCGACCCAATTTCAACTTCGCCATCCTCATCCCTGAGGATGACGCGGTAGTTGTTCAGGGCCTGCGGGTGCTGGACCTTGCGGAGATAGAGCGGCATCACCGGAAAAGATGACAGACAAGCGCGACGGTCACCAGAACGACCATCGCCGTCGCGGTGAAGGCGCCGCGCTGCTCAAGATTTGACTTCACCGATCGTCAGCCGGGGGGCGCCTTTCAGATCACCGGTCTTCTCCCTGACGACGATGTTGTGACCTTTCTCGAACGTCAGGGTCGTACGCTCCTTCTTTCCGACAATAGATGTCACGAGATCGAAATTGACCCACACTTCGGTCCCATCGGTTGCTAGGTGAAGTTTCCTGAATTTCGCCATCTCTCTCATTCCTCGTCCTCAACACATCGCCAGAGTCTCGGTAAATTGGGCCGGCGCTTCGTCACCCACGCACGTTGGCCATCACCATGATAGTCCAGCCGAGCCAGGCCTTCTCCTGGGCTCGCCTCATCGCGCGATGCACACCACCCAGCCCGATCGACTGAGCTATCCGCCGTACCTTCGGCGCGTTAACGTAGCGCAGCAGACCTCGATTGTAGAAGGGCGTCAGTGAGAACATCTTCTGAACGTTAAAGCGTCCAGCCAGTAGCTGCGAGAGCTCGTGGCGATCTGTCCAGCGCCGAATCTGTCCCGGCGCCGCTGCTGGGATGTCGTTCATCTGGAGCACGGGCTTGTTCTGGGTGGCCAGCATCAGGCAGCCGCCGGGCTTCAGCAGGTCAGCGATCTTGGCAAGGAACGCCGGCTGATCGGCGACGTGGGCGAGAACCTCAAGGCTGATCGCGACATCGTAGCCGGAGCCGACGTCGAGAGCCATGAAGTCGCCCGGGATGAAGCGAACCTCTGGCAGCCGCGCCGCGGTGCGGGCGATCACCTCGTGTGACAGATCGGTCGCGGTGACCTGCCCGAACCTCGTCAGGTGCTCGCACAGCCAACCGGCGCCGCAGCCGACTTCGATGATTTTGAGATCGGTGCGGCCCAGGCTCTCAAGCCAGGAAATGATGACGTCACGCTGCTCTTGCGAGACCTCGCCGACCTCTTTCTCGCGTGTCGACGCATTCCAGCGGTTCCAAAATGCCTGTTGAGTATCAATTGCTTCGCTCATGGGTACGCCTCGATGATCAGGCCGCCGGTAGGCAGGTCCTGGGTGAACTGTAGCCCGGCCGGTGGCGGATTCAATTGCTCCGTTCCTGACAGGTTAACGCTTAGGTTGTGTCGATGCGTCGGGAGCGGCCGCCTTAATGATGCTGCTGCACCCGCAGCGGGTTCGGGTAGCCGGCCGGGAGGAATCCCTGCAGATCCTTTTTGATATAGTGCGCCTTGCCGAGCGCCTGCAGCTTGTCGATCATCCGCAGCGTGTAATCCCGCCAGTCCGTGGTCTTGGTCATCGGCAGGTAGTTGACGCGGCCGACCTTGTAGAGGTCCACGAAGCTTTGTGTCGCCTGCACGATCTCCAACGAGGCCTCGATGTCGATCGTCGGCTCGAGCGAGACCCAGGTGAAGATGCCGCGCTCATGAAACTTCGCGAGCGTGACGAGCCGGTCCATCGGCAGCGCTGCACCGCGCTCCCACTTCTTCGAAAATCGGTCGTCCAGGCTTGTCAGCGTGCTGGCGAAGGCGTCGCGATCGGGCCTGAACACTGCGATGTCGGGCAGCGCACGGTTGCCGCCCTTCGTCAGAGTGCAGAAGCCCAGGCCGAAGTCGGCGAGCGTCTCCAGCGTCGGCCGGGTGAGGCTGGTGTCGAACGGATTGTAAGGGTCCGTGGTGAACGACAGCATGACCTGCCCGGTGAGGCCGGCGCGCTGATACTTGATCGCGTCGGCGCGTAGCGCGTCCATGAAGTTCGGGCGCGGGACGGCGTTGGCGTCGAACTCCGGCCGGTCCATCCGCAGGACCTTGGGGACATAGCAGTAGGCGCAACCGTGGCCGCAGCCCCGGTAGGGGTTGGTTGCCAGCGGGGCGTATTCGCCGGCCTGGCCGCGCGGCGCGTAGATCGTGCTGCAGCCCTTCACTGAGACGCCGTCCGGGTTGATCTCGGGGCGCGGGATGATGCGGGACATGGGTCCTCCGATTCCTGAATGTGGCCAAGGTATCTGAAATAAAATCAGGAAACAAGAAAAAGCGGAATTTAATTCCGATTGGAGTAGCGACGTGACCCGCAAAAAGCCCACGCCCGAGCCTAAGCGCCCGGTCGGCCGCCCTCCGTTCAAGATCGATCTCGATCAGCTGGCGAAGCTGGCCTCGATCGGCTGCACGAAGGAAGAGGCGGCCTTCGTGCTCGGCTGCGGCAAGCGCACGCTGCTCGACCACATGCGGGCCGAGAACGAAGTCACCGAGGCGTGGGAGCGCGGCGTCAATCTGGGGAAAGTCTCGCTGCGGCGGCTGCAATGGCGCCACGCCAACGGGTCGGGCTCCTCCGCGGTCAACATGACCATCCATCTGTCCAAGCACCGGCTCGGCGAGACTGACAAGGCCGCGATCGAGATGAGTGGGCCGAACGGCAACCCAATCCCTGTGGTGTTCTCAAAGGATGACGCCGGCCTCCTTTAGCCTGACGCCGCGGCAGCAGATCGCGAACCGCCTTCTCGGGGGGGCAGCGCGCAACGTCTTGATGTTCGGCGGAGCGCGGTCCGGAAAAACGTTCCTGATCTGCCGCGCGATCATGGCACGCGCCATTGGCGCGCCTGGCTCGCGACATGCCATCCTGCGCTTTCGCGCCAACGCGGCGCGATCGTCAATTTCGCTCGATACGCTGCCCAAGTCGCGCTCTCTGTGCTTCCCGTCCGTGCGCATGCATGAGCGCCGGCAGGACGGCTATTGGGAGCTGCCGAACGGGTCGCAAATCTGGGTCGCAGGCCTCGACGACAAAGAGCGCGTCGAGAAGATCCTCGGCCAGGAGTTTGCGACGGTCTTCTTCAACGAGTGCTCGCAGATACCGTATGCGTCGGTGCTGCTCGCCCGCACTCGTCTTGCCCAGCGCGTTCTGACGCTGGCCGGCAAAGAGCTCCGGCAGAAGGCGTTCTACGATCTCAACCCGGCCGGCGCCGGTCACTGGACGAACGTCGAGTTCGGCCTGCACAAGGACCCGACTTCGCGGCTGGCTCTCGCCAAGCCGGAAGACTTCGTCCGCATGGGTCTCAACCCGACGGACAATGCGGCGAACCTCACGCCAGAGTTCATCGCTGCGCTGGATTCGCTGCCTGAAAAGCAGCGGCGCCGGTTCTACGAGGGCATCTACGTCGCCGAGGTCGACGGCGCGCTCTGGTCCTACGAACGGCTCGATCAGTGCAGAGTCACCGAGAGCGACGTGGTCGAGCTCAAACGCATCGTGGTGTCGGTCGACCCATCGGGCGCGCGCGGCCCTGAGGACAAGCGATCTGACGAGATCGGCATCATCGTCGCCGGACTCGGGGTCGACGGCCGCGTCTACGTCCTCGAAGATCTGTCGCTGCGGGACTCGCCGGCGGCCTGGGCGCGCCGCGCGGTGCACGCCTTCCACAGATGGCGTGCTGACGCGATTATCGGCGAGACGAATTTCGGCGGCGCCATGGTGGCGCAGGCCATCCGCACCGTCGACGAGAACGTGCCATTCATCGAGGTCACGGCCTCGCGCGGCAAGTGGGTTCGGGCAGAGCCGGTGTCGGGCCTCTACGACCCGAAGGTCGACAAGGTGCGCCACGTCGGGCGGATGCCCGACCTGGAAGAGCAGATGACCATGTTTTCGCAGTCCGGATATACGGGCGAGCGATCACCGGACCGCGCTGACGCGCTGGTCTGGGCAGTGCACGAGCTGCTGCTGAAAGAGTACGGGCCGGGCGCTGCCTTCCTCGAGATCGCGCGCCAGGAGATGGCCGAGAAGGCGCGGCTCGCGGCTGCGGCCGCCGCGGCCGGTCTGCCTGGTATCGACGACACGCCCAAGCCCGCTCCGAAGGAATGGGCCAAGGGCTCCGTCGAGTGGATGCGTCAACAGATGGGGGAGGACGTTCCGTCCCCGCCGTAAAGGACATGCAAGCGGATGCCGACCGGTGGACAGAAGACACCCATCACCGGCCGGTTTCTGAACGGCTATGGCAACAGCGCGGTGTTCGCGCCGGGCTCTGCAATGTTCTCGCCGGGCGAGCCTTTGCTGCCGCAGAGCGAGCAGCCGGTTCGCGGCTTCGACTTCCCGGCCAACTTCAACATCAATTGGACCCCGCGCGGCGTCGAGCCGTTCGGGTTCGATGCGCTGCGCGGCTTTGCCAACGTCGAGCTCGTTCGGCTCGCGATCGAAACCCGCAAGGATCAAATCGAGCGGCTCGACTGGCAGATCAAGTCCAGGCGCGGGCGCAAGGCGAGCGCCGACTCCGATGAGCGGATCCGCAAAGTCGAGAAGCTGTTCCGAAAGCCAGATGGCGCAACCGACTTCGCCGCTTGGCTTCGTCCGCTCGTCGAAGACCTGCTCGTCATTGACGCGCCGACCGTCGAGCGCCGCCGCAACCGCGCCGGCGGCCTGATCGGCCTCGAGGTCGTGGACGGCGCGACGATCCACCCGCTGATTGACCAGCGCGGCCGCAGGCCTCCGCCCGGCTCGCCAGCGTTCCAGCAGATCATCAAGGGGGTGGTCTGGGCGAACCTGACCACCGAGGACCTGATCTACGCACCGCGCAATCGGCGGACCAACCACATCTATGGCTTCTCGCCGGTCGAGCAGATCATTGTCTCGATCAACACGCTGTTGCGCCGGCAGACCAAGCAGCTCGCCTGGTTCACGGAAGGCAACCGGCCCGACGGCATCCTGACCGGACCCGAGGGCTGGACGCCGGATCATATCCGCGAGTTTCAGGCTTGGTTCGACAGCAGGATGGCCGGCAACGACGCCGAGCGCGCCAAGCTGCAATGGACGCCGTTCGGGACGAAGTATCAGGCCTTCAAGGACTCGCCGTTCAAAGACGAGTTCGACGAATGGCTGGCGCGCGTCGTCTGCTTCTGTTTCTCGCTGCCGCCGACCCCGTTCATCCGTCAGATGAACCGGTCAACGTCTCAGGAGGACCAGGATCGTGCCCTCGAAGAGGGTCTGATGCCGCTGCTCAAATGGGCCAAGCGCCTTTTCGACGGCGTGATCCAGGACGATCTCGGTTTCACCGATCTGGAGTTCGCCTGGGACACCATCATCGATCTCGACCCGAAGAAGCAGTCTGAGATCGACGACATCGACCTGAAGAACGGCTCGCGCTCGATCGACGAGGTGCGCGCGACCCGTGGTCTCGACCCGCTGCCGGGCAACGCCGGCAACGAGCCGATGATCTACACGGCCTCGGGAGCTATCCCGGTCTCGATGATCAGGTCGAACGCAGAGACTGAGGCGAAGCTGCAGGAGCGTCAGTTGAGCATGCCGCTCGACGGCGGGGCTAACGGCCCCAGCGGCAAGAAGCCGAAACCCCGCAAAACGAAAGCAACGGCCGATGCCTAACATCCGCTTGCTGCCGCCTGCCGGCGGCGCAACCACGACAGCCAACGGCCGCAGCTACAGCTGCGCGTCTGGATTCACTCTCGACGTTCCCGATTTCGACGCTTTCGTCCTGATCGCGAATGGCTGGGTCAACGCCGCCGGTTCTTCGAATGGCGCGGCCGGCACTGTCGGCACGACGTCGGCGAGACCGGCCAGCCCGAAGTTCGGCCAGACCTTCCACGACGCTACGTTGAACATGAATATCGTGTTTGATGGCAAAGTCTGGCGCAACCCTGCCACGGGCGCAGCGGTCTGATGGGCGCGACACGACGATTCTACGGCTCTTTCGCCAAGGTGGACGAGGAGCAGCGCGTCGTCGAGGGCTACGCCTCCACCGAGGCGCGCGACGCCCACGGCGAGATCGTGCTGAAGAGCGCAATCGAGGATGCGCTGGCCGGCTACATGGAGTTCGGCAACATCCGCGAGATGCACCAGCTCTCCGCGGTCGGCACAGCGGAGGACGCCGTTGTCGACGACAAGGGCCTGTATCTTGCCGCGAAGGTCGTGGACGACACGGCCTGGGGCAAGGTCACGAAGAAGGTCTACAAGGGCTTCTCGATCGGCGGCAAGGTGCTGGCACGCGATCCGAAGAACAAGAAGATCATCACCAAAATCCTGCTGACTGAGATCAGCCTTGTCGACCGTCCATCAAACCCCGAAGCGAAATTCGATCTGTGGCGCGCCGCTGGCTCGCCCTCAACCGAGGAGTCCAGCGTGAAGAAGACCTATGTCGAGCTGCCGGCGACTGCCACGAGCAGCGAGATCGTCAAGGCGGTGACGTCGGCGGTCGAAGCGGGCCATCACATCCTGGTCGGCTCCGAGCGCGAAGGCGAGCTGCTTAAGTCGATCAATTCGGCGCTGGCCGTGGTGACGAGCGCCGGCATCGCTGACATGGAGCTGGTCGATCTCTCCAAGTCCGAAACGACCGCGGCCGATTCGTCGGCAGAACCCGCAGAGAAGGCTGTGGGCGCGACTTTCGAGCAGATGGTGCAAGGTGAGGGGGCAATCGAAAAAAACGCTGGGGCGCCGGATGTGGCCGAAGGCGGAGCCGAGAAAGACGAAACGGTCGCGAAGGCCGCGGACGCCCCGGCGGCCGAAGCTGGAATCCCGGCGGCCGAGGCCCGAGCCGACCCCGTTGCCAAGGCCACCGCCGTGCTGAACGCGGCGGCTGAGAAGGTGGCCGCGCTCGCCAAGGCGGGTGAGGCGGACATGCAGAAGAGCATGTACCACGTCAGCCGGTTCGCGGAGCTGCTGGAGTCCCTGTCATATCTGGTCGCCGGCACTCAGAACGAGGCGGAGTTCGAGGGCGACAACTCCCCGGTCCCGGCCAAGCTGCGCGAGTGGGTCAAGGCTGGATCTGCCGTGTTCAAAGAACTCGCGAAGGAAGAGGTTGACGAGTTCGTCGGGCAGTTCAAGGCGCAGAAGGCAGCGGCCGTCGGCGATCTGGTCAAGTCCGGGGAGATCGCCGTCGACCTCGAGGTGGTCGGCGGTGAACGGCTCGCCAAGGCGATCGACGATGCGCGAGCCGACCTGGCGAACGAGCGCGACACGTTGGTGAAGACCATCGCCGAGAAGGACGAGGCACTGGCCAAGATGGCCGAGCACGTCAATTCGACGATCCCCGATTTGCTCGAGCAGGTGAGTGTGCTGTCAAAGCGGCTCGACGACTACAGCCAGGAGCCGGCGCCAGCGAAGACGGTCGGCTCGTTCGCAGCCATCACCAAGGGCGAAGACGCGGGCGGCGCTGCGGCGCTTGGCAAGGCGGGCCCGGCGCAGACCCAGGAGGACATCGCCAAGGCGCTCGCCGCGATGCCCGATGACGAGCGGGCGATGCTGCTGATCAAGGCATCGCACCAGCTGCCCCGCAAGATCACGTACCGCTAACAGTCAGCGTTCAGCTTTCACCGATCCGGCCAAGCATCAGCGAGGCCGATAAACCCACCCCGCCGGAATGGTCCGCGCGGGGTTTTATTTGCCTCGCGAACGGAGAAAAGAGCTCCAAATGAAGCACGTCAGTCCCGAAGACCTCCAGAAGTCGTTCGTCGACTCGCTCAAGAACCCGTCGGAGGACATCGCGCGCAGCATTCTGGTGAGCGCCGGCATGAGTCCGGCTCAGATCGATGTCCTGGCGAAGAACATCTCGACCGGCACCGGCCTGGTCGCCTACGACCTGCAGGCTCCGGCCAAGAACCTCTATCCGGTCTATTGCCCGATCCGCAATCAGCTGCCGCGCATTGGCGGCGGCATCGGCACCGCCACCAACTGGCGCGCCGTGATGGCGATCATGGGTTCCGGCTTCGATGCGTCGGGCTGGGTGCCCGAAGGCCAGCGCGCCGGCCAGATGAGCTATCAGACCGCGAACCGTTCGGCCTCCTACGTCACGATCGGCGAGGAGGACGCGGCGACCTTCGAGGCGATCTCGGCCGGCCGCACCTTCGAGGACATTCAGGCCCGCATGACCATGCGGCTGCTGCAAAAGGTCTTCCTCAAGGAAGAGATGGGCCTGATGTGGGGCAACAACTCGGCCGCGCTCGGCACCACACCGACTCCCACCACCTCGGCATCGGGCTCTGGCACATCGCTTGGCGTGGCTACGCTGTCGGTGATTTGCATCGCCCTGACCGGCGAGGGCTACTTCAACTCGTCCGTCGCAGGCGGCGTCGGAACGGTCAAGACCGTGACCGGCGCTGACGGCAAGACGTTTACGCTCAACGGCGGTGCCGCGCAGAAGTCCGCGGCGGCCTCGCAGGCGGTGACCGCGGGGCAGCACCTGTTCGCGACCGTCAACTCGGTGCAGGGCGCTGTCGGCTATGCCTGGTTCTGGGGCGTGGCAGGTTCCGAGGTGCTCGGCGCCATCACCACCATCAACTCGGTGGACATCAAGGCGGCGGCTACCGGCACCCAGACCGCGGCCTCGATCGCGGCAGCGGACTATTCCACCAATTCGCTCGCCTACGACGGCCTGTTCACGACCGCGGCCAAGACCGGCTCCGGCGCCTACGTCCAGGCGCTCGCATCCGGCACGGCTGGCACCGGTTCGACCCTCACCGCGACCGGCAAGGGCTCGGTGGCCGAGATCGACCAGATGATGCAGACCATGTGGGACCTCTATCAGGTCTCGCTGTCCGAGATCTGGGTCAACTCGCAGGAGCTGAAGAACATCACCACCAAGGTGATCTCGAACGGCGCCGGCGGCAGCCTGATCAACTACTTCCAGGATCCGAAGGCTGGCGAGTTCATCCTGAGCGCCGGTGGAGTGGTCGAGTTCTACTACAACCCGTTCATGGCCCCAGGCGCAGGTCGGCGCATACCGATCAACATCCATCCGAAGGTCCCCCCGGGAACCATCGTCGGCTGGGCGAAGGATCTGCCGATCCAGTACCAGAGCAACGAGGTCCCGAACGTTGCCGAGGTCAAAACCCGTCAGGACTACTATCAGATCGACTGGCCCATCACGACGCGTCAGCGCCAGGTCGGCGTCTACAGCGAGCAGGCGCTCGCCGTGTACGCCCCCTTCGCCATGGGCGCGATCACCAACATCGCCAACGGCTAACACCGTCGGCGGTTCGTGCGGCGCCCGGTCACCCCATGGGCCGGGCGCCGCTTAAACCCCTCGATCTGAAGAGAGCAGCATGCCCAAGAAATTGAAGGCCCCGCCGGGCACGGACGAGGCCAACATCGGCACGACCAAGTTTCCAGTCGACTCGACCGATCGCACCATCACGGTCCCCGACGATGTCGATACGTCCGGTCTTGAATCGGCAGGAGGCTTCGTCCGATTGACCGAGCCGACGCCTCTGGTCGATGCCGGCCACTCGCTGATGCGCCATGCCTCCGACCCGAACGCGTCCTGCAGCTTCGAGAAGTCCGGCGATTTCTTCATGGTGCCGTCGGAGAAGGTCGCGGACATGGAGAGCCACGGCTTCGTCGTGGTCGAGAGCGCCAAGCCTGCCGATCAGGCCCAGCCTGCTCCGCAGCCCCCGGCTCAGTAAGGACAAGGCATGGCGAGCGGTGATCTTGCAAAGCTGGCCGACGCCCTGCTGTGGCTCGGGCAAGACAGCGACGAGGACGACATCGTCGCGCGGTTGATCTCCGCTTGCTCCACGTCGATCCAGAAGCATCTCGGCTATCAGGTGCTCTCGGCATCCTACACCCGGACCTTCAACGGGGGCGGGGGCCGATCGATAATGCTGCCGGAGCGCAACGTCACCGCGATCGCATCGTTGACCATCGACGATCAGCCTGTGCCGTTCTCGACGGCCACCCGCGTGGCGGGCTTCGTCTTTGACAACAAGATGATCTACTTGCGCGGCGGCTACGTGTTCAGCCGCGGAGTGCAGAATGTCCAGGCGCAATACACCGCGGGCCTGCCGAGCGTGCCGGGCGACATCGCCCAGGCGTGCCTCGATTGGGTGAAGATCACCTTCGACAATCTGGACACGCTGCCGGGCATCAAGAGTCTCAAGGCTGGCGACAGTGCGATCGAATATGGCCCCGACACCTTCACGATCGGGACCGTGACCATTCCCATGCCGCAGATCGTGGCGGCGAAACTCCTAAACTATCGAAGGGTCGCGCCGACATGACCGGGCTGACGAACTATTCCGCGTTCAACGTCTTGAATTACCTCACCGGTCAGAAGGCGATGCCCGCTCTGCCGGCGATCTATCTGGCGCTGTTCACGGCCGTCGGCACCGACGTTGGCACTGGCTTCACCGAGGTCTCGGGGGGCGCCTACGCGCGCGTGCAGGTCGCCGGGACGCTCGTTACCAATGCCGCGACCTCGACCGCAAGCCCGACCATCAACGCGGCCTCGGTGCCGTCCTGGATCGTCGCCGGCATGGCGGTCTACGACGTGACCACCGGCAGCGCGGTCGGCACCGTGCAGTCGACAGGAGCCAGCACGATCACGCTGTCGGCCAACGCCGCGAGCGCGGTCGCGTCGGGCGACACGCTTAGCATCTCCGCCTTCCCGAACGCCACGGGCACGAGCCCGGCGACCGTCAGCAACGGAGCCACCATTGCGTTCCCGACCGCGGCCGCGGATTGGGGCATCGCGATGGCCTGGGGCCTCTACGACGCTTCCGGTGCCGGCAATCTGCTGTTCTGGGACTACATGGGCAACTTCGCCTGGTTGCCCGCCACCGTCTCGGCCGCGTCGCCCGGTGTCTTCACCGCGAAGGCACATAGCTATGCCAACGGCAACAGTATTGTCTATTCGACAGAGTATGGAGGGGCTGCGCCGTCGTTCTCGGCTGGCAACTACACCGGTCTACAGACGGTCGCAGGCGCCGGGGCTGACACGTTCAGCGTCGCAGGGGTGAATACGTCCTCGACCGGCAGCGGCGCGGTGCGTCGCGTCTCTGCGCAGTCGATTCCGAATGGAGTCACCGCGTCGTTCAACCCTTCGACCTTTACCCTTTCCATGGCATGACAAGGGGGAGAGGGAGTGATGGCGCTGCAGGCAATACTGCTCTATGCGTCGGGAGACGGGTCGTCCATGCAGATCGCCTACGACGACGCGGCCATGGTGGCTACAGAGATCGATATGCAGGTTCCGGCAGCGGCGCAGCCCTGCACCTTCCGGTTTCAGATCGACTCTGCCAATCCGTTGCTCCAGGTCTCATTCGAGCAGACGTACCGCGCCGGGGTGTCGTCTTCCTATACGATCAATCCGCAGCTTGCTGTGTCGCTGGTTACTAATCAGCGCGGTCATCGCGTGGTCTCCTATCCGTGGCTTGTTCGCTGGGGCGGTGGATTGACCAATCAGGCAGCTCCGGCTTGATCATGGACACGAGGAGAAGTTATCGTGGCCATTGCGCGCGTCCAGGGTAGCATCGCGGGCGCGAGCGCCAACAGCACGACGGTTGCGGTCACGTTGGGGGCCGCAGTTGGGAGCGGAAATTGTGTGGTCGGCTGCGTCAGCTATGGCGCTGGCCCATCGATCACGTCAGTCAAGGACGACAAGGGCAATAGCTATAAGCTGCTGGATGCAGCCAACGACGCATCTCTCACTCAGAACGCATCGAGCTTCGTGCTCGGCAACATCACGAACGCGCCGACGACGATTACCGTCACATTCTCCGCTGCAACTGACTTTCGAGATCTGACCGTCGACGAATATTCTGGCGTCGCGGCGACTGCCGACCCAACCGATGGTCATACGGGTCAGATCTCGTCCGGCGCGACCCCAAGCTCCGGAAACATAACTCCGACCGCGAACGGGGATCTGATCTGGGGCTGCGCTTTCAACAACACCGAGAACGCCTCTAAAGCTCCGCCCGCGTCTGGCAGCGGATTCACGCTGCGTAACGCGTGGAATACCTCGTTTGGAGGCGTAAACGGTGCGACCGAAGACCTCGTGCAGGCGAGTGCTTCCCCTATAGCTGCATCGTTCAGCGCGACAACCGGTGACACCTGGGTGGTCTTTGTTGTCGCGTTGAAGGCCGCGGCTGCTGGAACGTCCGTCGCGCTGTCAGCCCTTGGTATGGCAATGGCGTCCGGCCGCGCAGCGATCGCCGGCAAAGCGGCTTTGCGCGCAGCGAGCGTGGGAGCGGCTTCCGGCCAGGCTGGGATCGCTGCCCGAGCGGGGCTATTCGCGCGAGGAGGAGCGATATCGGTCGGGCGAGCCTCTTCCAGCTCAGCGGCGCTCTTGGCAGGTCGCAGCGCCTCGATCACCGGCGGGCGCGCAGCGATGTCGGCCAATGCCGGGCTGCAGGCTCGATCCATCTCTGTCGGTGCAGGGAACGCGTCCGCCTCGGTGCGCGCGGCGCTGTCGGCGTCAGGCCACGCTTCGAGCAAAGGTCAGGCGGGTCTGGTCGGAAAGGTCGGGCTTGCCGCGCGCGGTGCCGCGATGTCCTTCGGGCGCCTCATGCCGCCGGGGTCCGTGGCGTTGATCGCGCGTGGTTTCGCAATGTCTGCTGGCCGAGCGGCTATCGCCGGACGCGTAGCGTTGGCTACGTTGGGGCAAAGCAGGTCCTCTGGTCAAGGCGGCATGATCGCCAACCTGTTCTTGCAAGCCTCCGCTCGAGCGATGAGCTCGGGTCGGGCAGGCATCTCGTCTGCGGTCCTGCTGACGGCCCGTGGAACGGCAACGTCGCTCGGCAAGGTCGCGGCCAGTGCGAAGGCGGCATTGTCCGCTCGGGGCTCTGCGATTGCGCAAGGCGCTGCTCAGCCAGCAGGTCGCGTTGCCCTGCTGGCGCGCGGGGTTGCGCAGGCGGGTGGCCGGGCGGCACTGAGTGCACTGTCACCAATCGTTGCGCTTGCGGCCTCCGGTTTTGCCAGTTCGTCGGGATGGCTCGCGCTGAAAGTCTTCGCGCCTTCAAGCCGGGTCGTGAGAGCAATGTTCGCCTCGCGCTCGGTGTCAGCGCCAAAGCGGAGCCGAAGCGTGCAGGTGGCGCCGGTCGATAGGAGTGTCCGAGCCCCGCCACCCAACACGTGAGACCTGATGATGCTGATTTGGAAAGACGGAAAGGGGCCTGCTGAACAGGCCCCATTTGATCTCGATTGGTCACTGCGGCTCGCCGGAGAGGCGATCATCTCCTCAAGCTGGACCGTCACCGCTGGCGATGGCGCGCTGATCATCGTGAGCCAGAAGTTCTCGGCCGGCATGGCGCAGGTGATGCTGTCGGGCGGTACACTCGGAGTGATCTACGAGCTGCAGAACATAGTCGCCACGGCGACCTGTCCCGAGCTGACCGAAAAGGTACAGCTGCCTATTCGCAATAGGTGAGCCATGGGCTTGCTCTATCCGCGACGCATTGAGGTGCGCCGCGCCAAATCGGTTGCGGGCAACACCGATGCGATCGGGCTGACCGGGTATTCCGGGCAGGTGGTCACCACGGATCCCACGAACGCCCAAGGCGAAATGGTCATCGCGGCCAAGGTGCCGGCGAGCATTCAAGCAGCCCAGACAGGGCGAAAGAAAGACAATGCGCTTCCCGGTGACGCGGTATTCGCACCGACGTGGCGTATCTACATCCCGAAGCGTGCGCTCGCGCAGGGGGCGGTACGCGATCGTGACATCGTGGTTGACGATGAGGGGTATCGCTACGAGGTCGGCCAGAATTACTGGAATGTGCTGGGCTACCAGCTGATCTGTATCCGCCTGGAGGCTTGAACTTGGCCGACCTTTCCGACGTCACTGCCTATCTGGCGACGACGGCCGCGAACGCGGTCTATCCGAGCGGATCAGGGCAGCCCTCGATCATCGCACCGCTCGACTGCCGCATTTTCGAAGGCTGGCCCAATCCTGACCAGCTCGACCGCGACATGCAGGGGTTGACGAAGGACAATCCGCCGCTGCCCCGCGCGAAGGGGCCAGTCCCGAACGTGTCGGTGTTTCCGATGCAGGGCACCGGAGTGACGCTTTACCAGATCCTCGACAAGACCTATGAGATTCGGGCGGCGCAGGTCGCAACGACCTTCGCGCTCAATGGCAGCACGATCACCGTGTCGGGGCAGGTCGCCGTGGGCGAGTTCCTGACGCTGGTCATCGACGACATGGTGGTGTGCTCACAGAGCGGTGCCACGACAGCCGCGATGCTGGCAGCCCTCGCAGCGGAGGCGCAGGGCAAGGGCTATCCCGGAGCGTCTTCGACGGCGAGCTCGCTCACCGTGCCGTTCACGCACAGCCTGCTGGTGCGACAGGGAGGCAAGGGCCTGCTGGGCAAGGTCTCGCATCGGCAGCGCCATTCCATCATGGTGACGGTGTGGGCTCCCACGCCGGATCTGCGCAACAAGCTGGCGAAGGCGATCGACGTCGGGCTGAAGGCGCGGAACAGAGTCTCGATGCCTGACTCGTCTCAGGCGACCATCGTCTATAACCGCACGAACACCAACGATGAGGAGCAGAGCGCGGGCATCTATCGCCGCGATCTTATCTTCGACGTGGAGTATGCGACGGTCGAGACGTTCGACGGCTTCACCATCACCTCGGCTCAGATCGCAATCGCCAACGCGGTCGACCTCAGCGTCGTCGCAAACGTCACCGCCTAAAGGGGAAGTGCCCGTGGCCTATCATCTCGTCTGCGTCCATCCGTTCCATGGCTACGACAAGGGCCAGATCGTCACTGATCCGGCCGAGGTCGATGCTCTGATGGCTGAGCGCGATCATCATTTCGTCCGCATCGATGCGCCGGAGCCTGCGGCGCCAGCGCAGAGCCCGGCCAAAGCGCCCGCCGAGCCGTCCGCCTGATCGGCATCATCCATCCAACCCATTCGCGACGAACCCGCCCGCTGAGGCGGGTTTTTTACTGGAGACTGCATAAATGTCGAACGTGTTCCTCGACGGCTCGCAGAACCTTGCCGCGCTGGCGGTGCCTGGCGTCTTCTTCGACATCATCCTTCCGCAGCCGTTCATCCAGGGCCAGCCCACCAATATCATGGGCCTCGTCGGCGTTGGCAGCTGGGGCCAGCCGAACACGCTGATCCCGGGCGCTGAACCCTACGACGTCTCGCTATCGATCGGACCACCGGTCATCCGTCCTTATGACATCGCCTCGTTTGTTGCGGCGAGCAAGCAGATCGGCAACGCTGTCGGCTACATGATGGTGCGCGTCACCGACGGCACCGATACGGCTGCCACCGGTACCATGGGCGGCGTCACGCTGACCGCCAAGTACACCGGCATCATGGGCAACGGCATCGACGCTTCGATCCAGAACGGCTCGGCCGCCAACAGCTACATGGGCGTGATCGCCTTCCCGGGCCTGTCGCCGGAACAGTTCAACAACGTGGCTGGTCCGGTGCCGGCGAGCTTCACGGCCACCTTCACCGGTCAGCCTGCCGCGAACGATACGCTCACCATCGCCGGTACCGCGGTCACCTTCGTGGCCGGCACGCCGGCAGGGCTGCAGGTCAAGATTGGCACCAACCTGGCGGGCACGCTGTCGAACCTGCTGGCGTTCCTGCAGGCCTCGGCGGACACGGGTCTCGTCAAGTTTACCTACGGCCTGTCCGGCAGCGCGCTGATTGGCACCGCCAATCAGTTCGTGTCGAGCGGCGCGAACGCCGGCACGGCGGGCAACGCGCTCACCGTCGCCAAGACCTCGACCGCAATCACGCTGTCGGGCGCGACCGCCTCCGGCGGAACGGGCACCTGGCAGACGTTCTGGACCAACTTGGCGAACGCGATCAACAGCGGCAACGCCTTCAGCGGGCCGTCCAAGTGCGTCATCGCGTCCGCGCTGGTGTCGACCACACCGCCGACCCTGTCCAGCCCGATCACGCTGTCGGGCGGCACCGATGGCGCCTCCGGCGTCACCGACGCCGTGCTGATGGGCACGGACACCGCGCCGCGCAAGGGCATGTACGTCCTGCGCAACTCGCTGGTGGACTCATTCACCCTCTGCGACATGACGACGTCTGCCAACTACGCCGCGATCGCCTCGTTTGCGATCGGGGAGAGCATGCTGCCGGTGTTTGCCGGTCCGTCGGGCCAGCTGCGGCAGGATGCGCTCAACACGCGCATCAACTCCGGCATCGATACGCCCTGGTTCTGGTACATCATGGGCGACTGGCCGACGTTTTATGACGACGCCAACGGCGTCGCGCGTCTCATCAACCCGGCTGCGGTGGGCCTTGGTATCCTGGGCAATCTGTCGCCGCAGCTGTCGCCGCTCAACAAGCGGCTCGGCGGCGTCGTCGCAACGCAGAACCAGGCGCAGCCATATTCCGACACGGAGCTGGCGCAGATCAACCTGGGTGGCATCGATGTGATCCTCGGGCCGCAGCAGTCCCCGGGCGGTTACTACTTCTCGTTCGCCACCGGCCGCAACGTCTCGAGCAACACCGCGGCGAGCGACATCAACTATACCCGCATGACCAACTTCTTGGCGCGCGACGCCAAGAGCAAGGCCGCGGGATCGTTCATCGGCCGGCTGCAGTCGATCCAGGCGAATGACCAGACCCGCAGTGACGCCAAGGCCCTCTTCGATGGCCGCTACGCTCAGCTGAAAGATCCGGCGTTCGGCCTTGGCATTAACGGCCAGGGCATGATCGATGGGTTCGCGACGCAGTGCGACCTCAACAACAACACCAAGGACTCGATCTCGAAGGGCTACCTGATCCTCTACGCGAAGGTCCGGTACCTCAACACGGTCCGCTATTTCGTCATCAAGTTCCAGGGTGGTGGCAACGTCGACGTCACTTCCTCGATCAACCCGCCCCCGGGCGCAACTATCTGATCGGCGCTCATCCCGCAATCCCGGACACTAGGAGGGTCCATTGCCCGTCAATGGAATGAACACCGGCACCGACTATACGCTCAGCTTCTATGACGGCGGCTCGGGGCTGCTGGTGCCGCTCGGCGACGTTCAGAACGTCAAGATCACTGCGCTGAAGCACAGCATCAAATCGCAGCCGTTCAATCGGCCACCGCGTTATGGCTTCGTGCCAGACGGCTACAAAATAGACTTTCAGATTACCCGCACAGGCTCGGAGCTGACAGACTTTCTGGTCGCGGTCGAGCAGAACTTCAACGAAGGCAGAGTGCTGAGGCCGGGATATTTCAACGAGACGATCAACAATCCCAACGGCTCGCTCTCCCGTTATCAATACACCGAGTTCGTCATCTTCCTGGACGACCACGGCAACATTCAACGCGATGCGCCAGTGACCCTCACGCTGGAAGGCATGGCCAGTTCCAAGGTGCCGATTGCCTGATGCAGATCGGGGTCATCACCGTCGGCGGACGGCAGGTCGGCGTCGTCAGCTGGAGCGACGGCGCTGACCCGGCCGACACCTTCATGCCCGACCTCGATGGATATAGCCCCGAGGGCCGCGCGGCGGAGAGCGAGCCGGGCGGGGGATCACGCCTTCATGCAGTTCGGCATCACGGCAATGCCGCGCTCGCTGATCGCGCCAGTCACCACACCTCACGCGGCGGCTACGCGCCGACCGGCGCGACATATAACGGGGGCGCCGCCGGGAAACTGGTCAGCCGTGGGTCAGCGGAGACCGACAAGGCCATTGTCGACGCAGCGAAGGCGCATCATCTCGATCCGAACACCATGCGCGCGATCGCCTCGATAGAGAGCGGCATGGATCCGACCTCGAACGCGCATCGGAAGACCCAATACAAGGGGCTGTTCCAGATGGGCAGCCGTGGCCCGAAATCGGAATGGGCGCGGTTCGGCGCCGGCGGCAACATCTATTCTGCTCGCGACAACGCGATGGCGGCGGCCCGGATGTTCTCGGCGAACCGAGCTCAATTTCGGGAGAGGTACGGCCGCGACCCGACCGACGCAGAGCTCTACATGATGCACCAGCAAGGGCTCGGCTTCTACACACGTGGCGCGATGACGAACGTTCGTGGCAATCCCTATCCGGGGATGCACGGCGAGCAGAGCCACAAGACATTTGAGGCCGGCTGGGGCAGGGAGCTGGCGCGCCGCAAGGCAGCCTTCGAGAGCGGTCAACCCGGAGTCGCTCAACGCAGTGGCGGCGGACGGCTGTCGGGACAGATCGACCCGCGTGTCGAACCTCGCATCACCGAGATCGTCAGTGCGGCGGCAGCCCATCTGCCTGTGGGCTACACGGTGTCGATGACGTCCGGCTATCGCGGCGAGGGCACGCCGAACCACAATGGCCGGGCTGCCGACTTCCATATCGCCGACCCGCAGGGCAAAGTGCTGCGCAACCGCGGCGAGGACCCGAGCGGGATGTATCAGACGCTCGCCCGTCACGCCTATGGCGAGATGCTGGCACGGCATCCTGATCTCAAGGGGCAATTTGCGTGGGGTGGTGCGTTCGGCACCCAACTCGGCGGCGGCGGCGAGCGCGACCTGATGCACTTCGACATCAACGGTGAGCGGGGCCGCTACAGCGAATACCTGTTGCGGAATATGGGGCCGATGCCGGGGGTCAAGTACGGCGCTCAGCCCGACAAGGTCGCCGAAGACGAGCCGAAGGATGTCACGTTTGATCCGGGGACGATGGCGCCTTAACCGTCGGGCCCCGGGTTCAAGCCGCGCCCGGCCCAGACCATCACCTTGCCGGCTTCGATCAAGGCGAAGCGCAGGAGCTTGAAGCCAAGCACCAGGATCACCGCGAGAATCGCCGTTGCGATGCCGCCGATCTGGTCGTTGTTGAACGAGACCAGCAGCCAAGCCATCAGCACGATCAGGGGGACTGCGGCAATCGCCGTCATCCAGTGGTGCCATGGTTGCGGGCCAATCGAGATCGGGGCGCGGCCACTCGCGTCCGGATCCACAGGCTTGATGCGATAGCCGAGACGATGAGCGGTTGCCATCACGGCGGTGATCGCGACGTCGGGCGGCACCACGAACCATTCATCGCCGCCCGGAGCCTTGTGCTGGTTGAGCATGAAGTGGGTCTCAACCTCGACAGGGCCGGCCCCGCCATTCTCGACCTCGCCGACAAACTCGAATTTGAGGGCGAACGGCGACCCGGTCTGCAATTCGGCAAGCCGCCGTCGCGGCTCGTCGGAGACCCCGATCTTCTGCCGGCCGTGCTCGCCGGAGATCACATAGACGTACGCTGCCATCGGCTCCAGTTCCATCAACCTCCCGTAGCATAGGACACCCATGAGAGAAGAGGAAGCTCCCGAAACGCCGTCGCAAACCATCGTCAACGCGGTGGAAACGAGGTTTCATGTCGACGCCAAGGGACGCCGGATCGAAGTCCGGCAGCTCAACGCCCTGCAGGTCTATCGGCTTAACAAGGTGCTCGGCGCCGCGGCCAACAACGCCGCGGCTGCCGACATGGCCACGTTGGCGTGCACGGTCATCAAGATCGACGCCCAGCCGGTGGCGATGCCGGCGACGGAGCGCGAAGTCGAGTTTCTGATCAAGCAGCTTGGCTTCGAAGGCTTCGCCGCGGCGGCCGAGGCCCTGAAGAAGTTCGCACCGGTCGATGAAGAGGCGGAGCTCGAGACGGCAAAAAACTGAGCGAGCGGCCCGCGTTCAAGCTGCGGGTCGCCGCCTGTAACGCCGGTCTCTCGTTCGATGTCGCCTTCAGCGCCCCGGATGACTTCCTGATGGCCTGGCTCATCGCCAATGGCGAGAACAATGGCGGCAAGTTCGACCGCCGATCGAACCGCTGGATCAAGCCGACATGATCACGCTCACCGAGTTCGAGGCTCAGCTGCGGGCGGCAATCGTCTCCGTCAAGCCGCGCCTTGAGATCGGTCTGGACAAGGTCGGATCGCTCGCCCTGTCGCTGGCGGCCGAGTATCCCGGGCACTATCAGCCGGGATGGGCTCCACTCGCCGAGTCGACCCTGAAAGACAAGACCGCGAAGGGCTTCGCAGTCCCTTCGCCGCTTAAGCGCACCGGTCAGATGGCGGCATCGTTCGCCAAAGAGTTGGTGCCCACCGAGCTCACCGTGGTGATCGGCTCGCCGGAGAAAGTCGCACTCTGGCAGGAGATGGGCACCTCGCGCATTCCGCCGCGGCCAGTTGCGGCCAAGGCCATGCGGAACGCGATTCCATATGCGGCTGACGTGTTCGGCGAGATCGCCGTCGCTCTGCTGATGGGCAAGGCACTATACAGATGATCACGTCCTTCGAGGTCGGCGCTCTCTTCAAGATCATTGACGAGGCGTCGCCGACGCTGCGCAAGATCCTGGCGCAAGTCCGCGAGCTGAACAAGGCGGTCGAGGGCGCCAAGGCCAACATGACGGCCGTCGGGAAGAACCCGGCGCTGGCGGCTGCCATCGACGAGACCAAGGAGCTCGCTCTGGCCTGGCGCGACGTCCAGAAGGCGTCGGCGGCCGCGAACCGGTCGATTAGCGCGGCCAGCAGAAAGCAGATCGCCGGCCCTGGCGCTGCCGGCGTGGCCGAAGCTCAGCAGCTGGCGACCGCCTGGGAGCGCATCGCCGTGGCATCGGGTACTGCGAAGGGCAACGCTGCTGGCATTATCACGTCCTCTCGGCGCGCGGCGACGAATGGCCCCTCGGTCGGAGGTGCCGCCATTGCTGCCGGCGGCGGTGGCGGCGGACGCGGTCGCGTGCCGAGCTGGCCTGGCCGTCAGGCCGGCAGTGGCGGCAGCGCGCACATCTCGGGCCCGGCCCTGTCGGTGCCGGGTGGCGCCCATGTCAGGGTGAGCGGCAACATGGGCGGTGCGGCGCTTGGGGCCGCCGGCCTCTTGGGTTACGGCGCCTATGAAGCTGCACAGATGGAAGATACGGTCTTCCAGATGATGTATCACGCCGGGCTCGAGTACACCGACGAGAACCGGCTCAAGCTCCGCAAGATCCTGCAGGAGTCCACGCGCACGTCAGGCTATGGTCTGCACGACATCGCGGAAGCTGCGACGCAAGAGATCCGGATGTTCCAAGGGACGGAGGGCACTGGCCCGGGGGCCGGCCTTGAAGTTCTGCCGGAGATGCTGAAGGCGGCGACCACCGAAGCGCGGCTGAAGGGCGGTAATCCGAAGGAGTCCATGCAGGCCCTGATCGGGCTTGCTCATATGACGAAGGAATACGACCCGGCCGCGATCAAGGCGTTGGCCAAGGATTTCGCATTCCTGTCGATCTCAAATCCTTCGTCGTTGCAGTCGATGGAGCGCGCGGCGGGCTATGCCGTGCCGATCCTACAATCCGGCCTCGGGATCGATCCCCGGGATTCGCTGCTGCTCGGCACCGCGCTCACGCGCGCGGGCGCGACCAACACGAAATCCGGCACCTGGCTGCGCGAGGCGATGGTTCGCGCCATGCCGGGCACGGCCATCTTCGAGAGCGAGAAGAAGGCGGAGCGCCACGACGAGCTTTTGAAGAAGATCGGGCTCCTCGACAAAGACGGTAACGTCACCTGGAAGGATGCCAGCGGCAAGCTCGATCCGCTCAAGATGCTGGAGATCGCGCACGAGGGCTTGGCGAAGCTGCCGTTGGAGGAGCGGGCTGGCGCGGAGCGCAAAATATTCGGAGCGCAGGGAAGCGGCGCGATCTCGCTGCTCTCCGATGATGCGGTCTACAATCAGGTCCGCAACATGAGGGCGATGCGGGATTCGCCGGAATGGGCCAATCGATATGGCACGTTCAGCCAAGCCTATCTCGATAACTCGACCGTCCAGCAGGCCCGCACCACCGTCGCCGAGTTCAACAACACCATGATGGACCTCGGCGCTCACACGCTGCCCGCGGTCAATGGCGCGCTGAAGGACTTCAAGGCGGTACTCGAAGCGATTCGCAGCATCACCCCTGGAGCGGCGAAGGACGGTGGGACTTCCATCGCCAAGCGGGCTCTCGAAGGCGCGGCGGCTGGCGCGGCCGGCGGCGCGTTGATCGGCGCGTTCGGCGGCCCTGTCGGCGCTGTCGGAGGCGCGGCGATCGGCGGCGTGGCAGGCACCGCCTACGGTTACATGGAGGCGCAGGGCGACGGCAAGGATCTCAAGACGTGGATCAAAGACTACAACAAGGCGCTGGACGGGCCGAATGCTCGAACGTTTGGAGCGGGCGGAAAGTTCACCGACGGTCTGTTTCAGCGGCAGGATGAGCAGAAGGATCGCAAGCAGCTCGACGAGTTTCTCATCGAGCTGCGTCGCCAGAACACGGGCGCAACGCTTGGCGCTCCTGGCGCTGCACCAGCGGCGCAGAGGCCGGTGCAGCTCAACCTGAACATCGACGGCAAGACGCTGGCTCAGGCACTCAGCGAGTCCAACAACCAGTATCTCGGTTTCCCGACGCAGGCGCCGGCGGCCGACGGCACCGGGCAGTTCTACTCGGGAGATCACAACATCTCGGACAAATAGGCTATGGTGACCTCAGTTCTCTCGCTGGCCGGCATCGCCTTCGACAGCTTCTCGACGCCAAGGCGAATGCCGGCCGGCGGCAATCAGGCGATGGTCGTGCACAAGCTGCCTGGTGGAGGGCGCGTCGTCGACACGCTTGGCCCGGACGAGGCGGATATCTACTGGAACGGCCAGTTCTTCGGGGACGAGGCCTATGCTACGGCGCTCGTGCTCGATTCCATCCGGCAGTCCGGTCAGGTGGTGCCGCTGATCTGGGCCGGCCAATACCGCTCTGTGATCATCGCTAGCTTCAACTACGCGCTGCGTCGTGAGCCGGTTTGGGTCGAATATCAGATCGTCTGCATGGTCAAGAGCAACCCGATGGCGGGCGTGCTCGGCGCCGTCGCGTCTTCCGTCGAGTCTCTGGTCCTCTCCGATCTTGCGGTGGTGTCGGGCCTATGAGTCTTCCCGATAGCATCAAGGCCCAGACGACCAGCCTGCAGGCGCAGGTCAAAGCAGCCGGCTCTCTCAGCGCGGCGCCGCGCGCCGTTCTGGAGGCAATCAAGCTGAATGCGGCGCAGCTCGTCACCGACCTGCAGGCGGCGCTGATCGCGCCGAGCAGCCTGCTGGACACATGGACCGCGCCGACCGGCTCCGCCGAAATCGTTGACGGGGTTCTGCAGGTCACGCAGGCGGCCGAAGATCAGCGCGATCTGGCGCTCGCTCGCGGCGTGGCCGGCCGCGCCGCCTCGAACCTCAACCAGGTGCAGTCATGACCGTAGGCTATGTCGCAGCCACCGTACCGGCCAGAGGGGTGAGGGTATCCGACACGACGCTGTTCGAAGTGGCCATGCGCGAACTCGGAGACGCTCTGCATTGGGTGGCGCTCGCGCGGCTCAACGGCTTGACGAGCCCATGGATCATAGGAGAGCAGACCATTCTCATTCCGCCGGTGCTGCCGAGCGGACAACCGACTGGCATCCTGGGACTCTGAGCGCGCATGGCGATCATGGAAGGGGCAGGGCCACACGCCGCGTGGTTGACCGTCAATGGCCAGACGTTCCCAATTGAGCACGGCCAGGTCAACCAGCAGGCAACGCGAAAGACCGCGCAATTCTCTGGCGTGATCCCGCTCTCATACCCCGGTGCCTACGAGATGGCGGCGACGAGCGGCGACAACGAGGCCTCCATCACCGTCCTGACGCGCGGCAGGACGGCCACGCTGGTGACGGGCGAGGTCGACTATTTTAACAGCGATCTCATTGCGCGCGTCATCCACTTCACCGGCCGCGATAAATCGGCAAAGCTCCATGAGAAGAAGTCGTCGGAGAAGTGGGTCAATAAGAAGCCGAGTGAGATCGTCGAGGATCTGATCGGCCGCGTTGGGCTGTCCGGCAAGATCACCGCCAGCCAGATTATGGCAGGGAAAAAACTCGAGCAGGACTTCGTCCACCTCTCCGACAACGTGTCGTTCGGCTACCTCATCCACAAGCTCGCGCAGATCGATGGCTGCCGCTGGTTCGTCGACCCGAAGGGCACTTTTCACTATTTGCCGATGGGATCGACGGAGGGAACCTATTCCATCACCATCGACCAGAGCCGACAGCCGATCTCTGCGGACTGCCTGCAGCTTCAGATCGGCCGCAATGTGCAGGCCGGGAAGAAGATCAAGACGACGATAAAGTCGTTTCACCCGAAGCTGAAGAAGGTCTTCTCGTACACGTCGAATGTCGATGGCAACGGCGGCCCGACAGAGTACAACTATCACATTCCCAACCTGCTGCAGGAGCACGTGAACAAGCGCGCTAGATCGCATGCTGCGGAACGCGCTCGCCATGAATTGCAGGTGACCGCCACCATCGTAGGCGACCCGGACGTATCTGCTGGGATGGGCCTTCAGCTCAGCGGTACCACCTATTACGACCAGGTCTACGAGCTCGACACCGTCAACCATGTTATCGGTATGCCTGGTCACACCACGCACCTCACGGCGAGATCAGCGAAAGAGGGAAGGTCAGCCTCGTGAACGAAAATCAGGTCCTCGGTATGATCGAGAGGCATTCGGCCGGACGCTACACCGAGCGGCACGGGCTGGTGACGAGCTACGATCCGGACAAGCACCTCGCCAAGGTGGTGTTCATGCCGGAGGGCCATGAGAGCGGCTGGCTGCCGATTGAGACCGGCCATATCGGCGCCGGCTACGGCATCGCGATCGGCCTGCAGCCCGGCGACGGCAAGACCACAGGCGACCAGGTCGTCGTGCGGTTGCAGGAAGGGGATTTCGAGTCCGCCAAGATTGTCCAGCGCGTTCATTCCGACGATCAGCCTCCGCCCAAGGTTCAGTCTGGTGAGATGGTGTTGTGGACGCGATTCCAGAACTCGCAGGGCGGTCCGGAATCGGCGCAGGGCGCGCAAGGCGGCGTCGGCCAGAAGGTCTATCTCAAGAACGATGGATCAATCGAGGTGACCGACGGCAACGGCGCCACGCACGTGTTCGACGGCAGAGGCAACATCACCAAAATCGCGTCTGGCACCATCACCCACATGGCCGGCGGCGATTACACGGTCACTGCGGTATGACGATCACCCACCAGATCAAGACCAATGCCAATCCGCTGTCGAAGGTCGGTAGCGTAGCAAGCCAACTGTCCGGGTTGATCGCCCAGGCGCAGAGCATGGTCAATTCTGGCGTGGGATTGCCCGGGCTGCAGAACATCGGCTCCCAGATCGCAAGTCTCGCTCCGTCGCTCGCCGACGCAGGCGGCCCGCCGCAGATTGCCAGCGCGCTGGTTGCGCTCGGCAACCAGATGTCATCCAGCACGATGTCGGACATGGCTGGGATTCTGTCCTCGCTGGCCGGCCAGATGTCCAAATTGACGGACGCGATCAATCAGGCCGGACTGGCGCAGGTGCTGCACTCGCACGTGCTCGACGCCTTGCAGGGCATCGTTCACTCCGCGTTCGGCGGGCAGCATACGGTCAAGCTCGGCGGTGTTGGGATCGACATCGCCTCGTCCGCGAAGGTGGCGCACACCGCACCAAAGCTGCCGCACAACGGCTTCACTATGGTGTCGGACGCGCTTGCGGTGACCAAGGGCATCACAGGTCAGTCGTTCGGCATGCTGTCCGATCGCCGGCTCAAGACGAAGGTCCGCCAGCACCCGCCTGTGCTCGGTCAGGTGCTGAAACTACGGCTCAAGACCTTTCTGGTGAGGGCGCTGGACTTCGAGACCGGAGAGGTGGCCCATGAGGTCGCGCCGAGGTTCTCCGTCGGATTCATCGCGCAGCAGTTCGCCAAGGTCTTCCCGCATCTGGTGACCAGAAACGGCAAGTACCTCGAGGTTGAAGAGGGCAAGGTCGCAGCGATCTTGACCTTGGCGCTTCAAGAGTTCGTCGCGGAAACACGGGCGCGGGTCTCTGATCTCGAGCGCGAAATCGCGGAGCTCAAGAGACGATGACTTTTATCTTCCCGCGCGCTCACCTTTCCGGTCTGACCATTTCGATGGCGGGCAGCTCGCCGTCCTTCAGCGTATCCGCAGGTCAAGCAGCCGATTCAAGCAATTCAGCGATCGTCAACTTGCCGGCGGCGCTCAGCAAGACGGCTGCAATCTGGGCGGCGGGCTCTGGCGGAGGACTGGATACCGGCACCATCGCGGTCAACACGTGGTATCACGCGTTCCTGATCGCGAGTGCTGATGGCAGCCTGGCAGACATCGTCGTCTCGACGTCGCTTACCTCACCGGTGCTCCCTGTCGGATATGCGTTATTCCGCCGCATCGGCGCGATGAGGACAGATGGATCGGGAAATTGGATCAAATTCCAACAGCTCGGCGATGAGTTTATCTGGGATGCCGGGGTGCTCGACTTCAACTCAAGTGGCGTCGCCTCTCGGGCCTTGTATGCGCTGACCGTCCCGCCGGGGGTTCGGGTTTCGTCGCAGGTGGTCATTTTCGTCAACGGCGCCTCTCCGGGTTCTGCGACGAGTGTCGCATGCCCAGACATCGTAGGACCAGGAGGTTCACAGGTCATCCAAAACAGCTCCAGCCAAGGCTTAGCGGCCCTGACGGTCCGCACCAACACCAGCCAGCAGATTGCGATCACTCAGGGGGCCGCAGGCCCTCTGTCCATCTGGACCCTTGGGTGGACCGATAGGCGCGGGAAAGACGACTGAGATGGCCGATCTCTCGCTCGAATGGCACGACGATTTCCAGGTCGATGCCACAGGTGATCTGCTTGTGATCGATGGCGACGACGAGGTCAGGCAGCGGCTGGAGCGCAGGCTATGCACCGCGGTCCAGGGTTACGTCTGGCATCCGACCTATGGCGCAGGGCTGCCACAGAAGGTCGGTTCGACCCTATCGGCCGCGGACATCAAGGCCGTCGTGGTGTCCCAGATCGCGCTCGAGGCCTCGGTTGCACCGAACCCGCCGGCGCAGATCTCAGTCTCGGAGTCAGCGGGCGGGAAGGTCTCGATCGGCATCAAGTATTGGGACGCGCTCACCGGGCGAAGCGTCTCTTTCTCCATAACGACGTAAGAAGGCAAGCCGGTGGCAACACTCCCGACCAAGTCGTTCTCGACGATCGTCGCCGACATCGTTGCCGGCATTCAGGGCCGCGCGTCGAAGCTGATCAACTTCGCCATCGGCTCCACGCTGCGCGCCATCGCGGAGGGCTATGCTGGCCTGTTTCTGTGGTTCCAGGCGATGGTGCTGGACCTGCTGACCGCTACCCGCCTGAGCACGGCCAAAGACGTGGACGTCGACACATTCACTGCCGATTTCATGGAGCCCATCGGGATCTCCAATGGGGTGCCGTCGCCACGTCTTGGGGCTCAGGCCGCGACCGGGCAGCTCACGTATTCCCGGTTCACGGCGGCGCCGACCACCTGCTTCATCCCGGCTGCGAGCTCGGTTACTGCGCAGGGCATCGTCACCAATGCCGGTGCGAACAAGGCCGCAACGGTCCAGTCCAACGACGGATCGCAGAACTTTGTGGTGATCGCGAATCCTGCGCATCCCAACTATTCTGCCACACTCGGCGGGTATACCGTGCCCTCGATGGTGGCCTCGATCATCGTCCCAGCCTCGGCGCTGATCGCGGGCGCTGCGGGCAATGTCCGGGCCGGCACCCTGACCGTCATGACATCGCCGGTGACCGGGCTAGACCAGGTCACAAACGTTGCTGCCTTCGTCAACGGTGCCGACCAGGAGCAGGATACCCCGCTGAAGCGGCGCTTCGCCGCCTACATTCTTGGGCTCTCGCGCGGCGACTATTACGGTCTCACGTCGAGCATCCTGGGCGTCGGCGTGACGGTGCAGTGGACGCTGACTGAGTTCTACAATTTCGATGGCAGCGGCCGGCCCGGCTATTTCTTCGTGGTGGCCGATGACGGCAGTGGCAACCCGCCCGCAGCGTTCATGCAAATGGTCACGGATGCCGCCTACGCCGTGCGGCCGCTCGGCATTCAGTGCGGCGTGTTCCGGCCGACCATCATCTTTGCGAACGTGGCCATGCAGGTTCCGACTCTGCAGGGCTATGATCGCGCTGCGGTTCTCGCGCAGGTCGGCGCTGCGATCGCGACCAACATCAACGCGCTCGGCCTTGGCAAGGCGCTGCCCTGGAACATCCTGTCCTCGTGGGCCTACGCCGTGCCGGGGGTTGACTGCAACGTTGGCGTGAGCGGCGTGCTGCTCAACGGCGCTTCAGGTGATAGCGCGACCATCACTCCGACCCGGAAGACGCAGGACGGGAATGGCACGATAGGCTACGCCACCATCAAAGCGGGGGTCATGACCATCTCATGACGACGAGATCCTCGGACGACATCGTAGCGAAGGTCGTCAGTACGATCCCGCGCCGATGGTTCAAATGGGTGCCGCCGATCCGCAATGCGGTGATCGGCGGGGCAGCGGACGGCGCAGCATGGTGCTACGGCCTGATCGGATATGCGCGGGCTCAGACCCGGCTGGCGTCTGCCTATGGCATCTGGCTGGACCTGCTCGCTCGTGACTTCGTGGCCGACTTCCTCGTGCGCGGCGGCGCCAACGACGACACCTTTCGGGCTCGCTTGCGAGCGACGATCCTGCAGGAGCGGGTCACGCGGAAAGGCATGATCGCTGCGGTCACCGCGCTCACCGGGAACACGCCGGTCGTCTTCGAACCATGGCACACGGGCGACACCGGTGCCTATAGCGGCGCTGGAGCGAAATACGGCCAGTTTGGCTACGGTGTCGGAAGCGGAGGCTACGGCAACATGAACTTGCCGGCCCAGATCTTCATGAAGGTCAAGCGCGGCGCGCCGAGCGGGGTTCCCAATGTCGGCGGCTGGTCCAACAAGAATCTCGCGATAACCACGCCGGGCGGATACGGCGCCGGCTCATGGGAATATCTCGGGCCATCAACGCGTCTGTCCGGCATCACCGACGCGATGATCTACGACGTGATCAACAAGACGAAGCCCACGGGCGTCACGGTTTGGGTCGCCTTCGTTTAGCGCACCTCGAGCATTCATCCTCATCCAGCCCCGCCCTCGCGCGGGGTTTTTTGTTGCCTGAAAGAAGGTCCCCGAAATGGATCGTGCCATTGTCCAGCCTGGCGCGCTGCCGCAGGACACCGATATCCTGCTCACCAACAAGTTCGCGCTTCTCGGGCAGGCTTATCAGAACATGGCGCTGCTCGGCACCAGCACGGTCGTGGCCGGGCTCGCAGCCACGCCGACCTCGCCGACTGCGGACCTGCATGTCACGATCGGCGTTGGTACGATCTATCAAATGACGCCGACAGATGCGTCGGCCTATGGGAGCCTCGGCGTCGACAATACCAGCGTGATGAAGCAGGGCGTCAATTCGAGCCCTCAGGTGCTATCGATCGCGCCGCCGGCCACCTCTGGGTTCAGCCAGGTCTATCTCGTGCAGGCTATCCTGAACGACGCCGACGGCGGCAATATCGTCCTGAGCTATTACAATTCGGCCAACCCGTCGCAGCCCTTCTCTGGACCGGGCAACGCGGGCACGTCGAACTTCACCATCAGGACGAGCGTCTGTCAGATCGCACTGAAGGCCGGCGTCGCCGCATCGACCGGTACGCAGGTCGCGCCAACTCCCGACGCAGGCTATGTCGGCCTCTACACCATCACGGTGGCGAATGGTCAGACGCAGATCACCTCGACCAATATCGTGCAGCTCGCGACCGCCCCGTTTTTTCCCTCGCTGCCGTCCGTTCCGTCCGGAGTCCAGAACGGCACTTGGGTCTGGGGAGGCTCGGACACCGGAACGGCGAACAACTATGCGGTGACCTGCACCCCGATCCCGATCGCCTACAAGGCGGGCATGGGCATCAGGTTCAAGGCGACGAACGCTAACAGCGGCGCCTCGACGATCAATGTCAACGGTCTTGGAGCAGTCGCCATCAAGCGCGCGGGTGGCAACGCGCTCGCATCCGGCGACATCGTCTCTGGCCAGGTGGTCAGCCTGGTCTATGACGGCGTCAATTTCCAGATGGACAACTATCTGGGCATCTCGGGCGCGACCACCAACATCACGAACAACTCGATCGGTCTGCCGTACGTCAACGACACCGGATCGCAGAACGCTCTGATCGGCACCTATTCTCCGGCGGTTACCGCGTACTCGGCCGGCCTCGCGATCACGATCAAGCTCGCGAATTCGATCACGTCGTCGTCGACCATCAACTGCAACGGCTTGGGCGTGAAGAGCATCACCCTGGGTGATGGCACGCCGACATTGGCGAACATGTTCGTCGCAGGCCAGATCCTGCTGTTGATCTACGATGGCACGGCCTTCCAGATTTACGGCACGTCCAGCGCGGTCGCCAAGAAGCTGACGAGCAACTACACGATGTATGTCAACAAGGCTCTTGGCGACGACGGTAACGACGGTAGCGCAAACGTCTCCGGCAAGGCGCTGGCCACGATCGGGCGAGCGATGGCCCTGGCTTGGGCCTATGGTCCCAGCCAGTACACCATCACAATACAGGTCTCGGCCGGAACCTACAACGAACCGGTCTCGACGCCGCTGCAGGCCGGACCGAACGTCGTCATCAACGGCTCTGGAACGAGCGCCACGACGGTCAATGGCGGAGCCAACAACACGTTCGTTGCGCAGGGCCCGAACACTCTGACGGTCCAAAACCTGAATGCGACCAACACAGGTGCACAGTCGAACAGCGTGTTCCTTGCGACTCAAGGGGCGTCTCTGACCACCAACAACACGATGAGCGGGAACCAGGCCGGCAACGTGTTCACTGGTCAGTCGGGCGGCACAGTGTTTCCCGGCAACCACACTTTCAACGGAAACCAGTACAACTGCTTCTCTGCAGTCTATGGAGGAACCTGCACCATCTCGACGTTTACCTTCACCTTTGCTGGTCCAGTGTCGGTCACGAACGCTGTCGCGGCGGCGTTCGGCGGCGGCGTCCTCAATGTCAACAATGTCAATCCGCCTAGCTTCGTGAACCCGAGCTACGTGAACGGCAAGAAGTTCGACGCGCAGATCAACGGTGTGATCTCGCTCAATGGATTGGGCGCGAACTTCTTTCCCGGATCGGTTGCGGGCGGCACGGGCAACGGCGGACAGTTCTATCCCTAAGAGGAGCCGAGCGCCGTGCTGCAAACTGTGTTCACCCCGGCCAACTGGTATTGGATCGCTGCCAATGGCCGGATCTACTCCAGCGCGAGAAGCGCGATCGTGTACCCCGAGGATGCCGGTTATCGGGCGTTTATCGCAGTGCATGGGGCCGTGACCCCTTGGCCCGTCGACGGGAATGGCAATCAGACAGCAGACGCCTTGAAGGAGCTGCTGGCTCATTACGGCATCGTCGCCTCGATTCCATAGGCGAACTGCGAGCTTGCTGCTCGCGCTCTATCACCAACTGGAGATTGATATGACCGCTTCGACTTACGACGCGGCGATGGTTCGCGTATTCGCCGATGAAGGCGGCTACACGAACCATCCGAAAGATCCGGGCGGCCCCACGAATTGGGGAATCACCCTGGCGGACGCTCGGATGTATTGGAAAGCTGATGCCACGCCGGAAGACGTCAAGGCTATGCCGAAAGCGGTCGCCGCGCTGATCTATCGCGAGCATTACGCGAAGCCGATTCGCTACGACGATCTGCCGGCCGGTTTCGACTATTCGGCGCTCGACGCTGCGATCAACTCGGGCAGGGCGCGCGCATTGCAGTGGGCGTCAAAGGCGTTGGGGATCACGTCGACCGAGATTGTCCTGATTGTGCGATCGGCGGCGAGCGTGAACGACAAGGTGGCGCTGATCCAGCGGTACTGGCAGATGCGACTCTCCTTCCTTCATTCACTGCGGACCTGGTCGACGTTCGGCGGAGGCTGGGGCAGGCGCTGTGCGCAGGGGGAGGCGGCGGCCGTCCGCATGTGGCTGTCGGTCGGCGCCGAACTTCCGGCGCCGGAGGCGCGTAAGCGCCTGGACCAGGAGGCGAACAGGGCAAAGACCAGCGCCGCCAAGGCGGCGACCGCTGGTGCAGGCAGCGCGGCTGGATCTGCTGCACCAGCTCATCTGTCGGTCGACCTGTCGCACCTCGGCTCCGGCGGGAAAGTCGCGACGGCTATCCTGGTCGCGGTGCTGATCGGCGCCGCGATCTACTTCATCCGGAAGTTCATCATCCACAACCAGCGCGCCGCGGCCTACGCGGCGTCATAGGGGGTCTTCATGTTCTGGTTCGTCGTCGCGCTTCCGGGCGTGATCTTCGCCTACGCGGTCGTGCTGCGGCCTCTTCTCCATCGCATCACCGTGTTCCGGACGTTTTATGATGAGGCCGATGGGTTCTGGGCGAAGGCCTGGGCCATGTGCGGCAGATCGATCACCGTGCTCTGGGGCTACGTGCTCGGCGGTATCGGATCGACGTTAGCTCTGTTCGACAAGCTGGCACCGCTCGTGGGCGCGCCAGACATCGACCTGCAGGGCAAGGTTAAGGATGCGCTGATCGAGTATCCGCAGATCGCCGGTTGGGTACTGTTCGCCATCTCACTGATCACGATCTGGGCGCGTGTCCGGACCATCGGGCGATCGATCGGGCCGACGGCCGCCGACCCAAACGGGTAGGCCGAGCGATGTTCGGGATGTCCTGGTTCTCCATCGCCTCGGCCGTCTTCAGATTCCTGGGCGGCGACACAGCCAAGAGCCTGCTCGCCGCTTATCAGGCGCACCTTACGGCCAACAACAACGATCACAAGATCGCGGCCGACCTGGCCGCCCAGGAGGTTACTGCGCAGACTGCCGAGACACAGGCGGTCACACAGCTGAAGATCGCCCAGATCGGACATCCTTGGGAGGTCGAGAAACTCTTCGCTTACGTTACCCTGTCCTATTACGCGAAGCTGCTTATCTGGGACAAGGTGATCGGCAGCCTCGCCGGCTACACCGAAAGCATCTTCGTGACCGATCCGCTCAGGAGCTATGACGCGATCTGGGGCGGGATGATCATCAGCTACTATTTCGCGAAGCGTGGGTTCGAGAACATTATGCAGATCCTGAAGCGGTAGCGCATCCATCTGAAAGCCGAAAGAGAATGATGACTGCCGAGCTGATCCGCGAGATCGCTTCGAACGCCGCAGAGAAAGCCGCCGAGCAGGTTGCGGAAAAGGTGGCGGAGAAGGCCGTGCGAGCCACACTTACTGCGCTCGGAATCGACGTCGACAAGCTCCACGAGGAGCAGAAGGTGTGGGCATTCGCCCGCACCATGCAGCAGGGCACGCAACGTGGATTCCTTGCCATCTTCACCGGGTTCCTGACTTCGACGGCTGCGCTGATTGCGGGGTCGGTCTGGTACGTGTTCTTCAACAAGCCGCCGCATCCGTGATCGGCGCATTCCAGTAGAGGTTCTTCATGGCTCCCCATCTCGTCATCGTCGGCGCCGACAAGGGCGGCGTCGGCAAGACCACCGTTGCGCGCGCGCTGCGCGACTACTTCACGTCGCACGGCATCTCGGTGCGCGCGTTCGACGGCGAGTATCTCGCCAAGGACCCCAAGACCGGCAAGCGCGGCACGTTCGCGCGGTTCTTCGACGGCGTCGAGGTGGTGAACCTCGCTGAGTCCGACGATCAGATGAAGGTGTTCGACGGCCTGCACTTGGCCCAGGTCACGCTGCTCGACCTGCCCGCTGGCACCATGAGCCTCACGCTCAAGGATCTCCGCACGCTCGGCTTCTTCGACGGCGTTGCCGGCGGGACGCTCCGGCTTTCTGCGATCCACGTCATTGGTTCGAACAAGGCATCGTTCGATGAGATCGACGGCATCCGCGATGGGGTCGCCGGGGCCGGCTATCACACGGTTCTCAATGCGACGAACCGCTCCAAGTTCGAAGGCCTGCCGGAGTCGGTGAAGGATCCGATCCGCGTGCCGCTGCTCGAGGAACGGACCGCGGCGGACGTCGACATGCAGAGCGTCGGCTTCTCCGCCTATTACGCAGATCTCCAGAACGGCATGGTCAAGCGCGGCTATGTGAACTCCTGGCTGAAGCCGGTGTTCGCCGAGTTCGACCGCAAGGCGCTCAACGCCCTGTGAGACCGCCACGACCCGATTCGAAGAGTTCCCATGGCCCGCTGCCCTTCCGAAGGGTGGCGGGCCTTTTTTTGCGTTTGAGGAGTTTGAAATGGCGGGCATGGGCGTGTTGTGCCGCCTCGGGACGGGGTATTGTTTAGCCTCGCGATCGGACTTTCAAGGTGACGTGTTTGTAGGCCTTAGCCCAGGCCGCTGTCCTGGATTGCTTCGAAGAGCGCCCCCGGTACATCATTCAACCGCCAGCGCGGCAATCTCGTCCCGGGTGCAGGCCGGAGGTTGATTCTAAGCGCCCCACCATGGCAAGGTGTGGATAGAAATCGGCTCAAGACGTGGGAATCCAGCAGCAAATCGAGCAAGCCGAAAATAGGGGCAGCGTGGAGAGTGATAGCCTGCAAGGGATAACGGGGCGAAATGGCAGATTATTATCCACCAATTTCACGGGCCATCGGCGAATTGGGGCCCGGTGCTCTTGTCGGGGATCGGTACGTTGTCTACGCACGCGCGCGTAAAGCTTTATTCGAGCGCTTGCGCAGTAATCCCCAGCTGAGCGAGTCGGATATCGAGCACCAACAGATGTTGCTCGAGGAAGCAATCGATAGAGTGGAAGCGGAGCATGGCCGTAGTTCGGGCATAAGCGCAGTTTGGTCCCGCTTTCGAAGATTGCTAGGATCAGATCTAGATGGGCGACGAAGCACTGAGACCAGTTCCACCGAGGCTGATCCGCTTGCGGAGCTTGCCCGCCTGATTGGGCAAAACGACCCGTTTGCCTCTCATATGTCCCAGCCAGAGCGTGCGGAGCCGGAAGCAAACTTCGATAGTGCTCTGTTCGGTCATTTGGATGCGGTCCAGAACTTAGAAGGCGATGTAGTCGAAACATTCGTGGACAGAGATGATCCGAGGACAAGTCGGTCGCGACTACCTCCGATTAATGCTATTCCGGAGCAGGACCTCACAAGGGCATTTGCCTTCAGCCCAACCAGGAAAGGCCCTCTTGATCTTGTTCTCGATCCTCCCACGGACCCTCACGACCGGGAGCAGTCAGAGCTTTACGCCCGCATCAGGAGGCAGTTGAAGAAGCTTAAGGAGGATACACCTAGTCAGGAGAGATCGCAGGTCGATGATGCTATCGATGATTTTTTGGACAACCATCCAGAGGATTGGAGCAAAGTTGAGTACAAAAAGCTAGTTTGGCTGAGCGGAAATTCGCTGAGATCCTTGTTAGCTCAACACGATTCGGTAAAGAGCGATCCCGAGCACTACTCTAAGCTTCCACCATCAGTAGCCGAGCGTCTTCGAAATCCTGTTCAAGCCTGGAGCATTTTTGTTCAGGGCGATCCTCATTTGGCGGAATTAGACAGATACAGCCTGGGACCGCAGGAGCAGCAACAGGTTCGTGAAAGCTTAAAGGCCGCTGAGCCAATTATCCTCAAGGCGGCTCAAGATCGTCAAATTACGACTGAGAAAGCTGCTAACGCTATCGGCTCGACATTCAGGTCCGCATCAGTTGATGCGGCTGACGTGAATACGAAGCTCGCGCAAGAACTTGCCGAGAGGACTAATAGGAATCTGTTCAGCCAGATTGCAAGGCGTGGATATCTCTGGGTCGAGGAGATTAACGACCCGGAGTCGCCTGCCTCAAAGGAGCTGGCCGCCTCCATCGCCAAGGGGGCAGTCGGCGCGGTTGCAAGTACAGCTGTGGTTGCGGCTATTCACCACGCCTTGCCGTTTTTAGAATTTGTAGCAACAAACCTGCCTGCGATTAAGCAGTACGTTGTCGTCGCGTTCCAACACACTCAAATGGGCGAAATAGTTGATGCGCTCGCCTTCGAATATAACCGTATAAAGCATTTGTATCAAAAGGCATCACTCGGGTAACGCAGGGGAAGGAGCGATCATGGTAGAGATAGCAGACACTTGACTGCCGCGGCGATCAGAATCAAGTGAGCAGATTGTACAAGGCGGACTTGTCTTGAACAATCCGCTGCCCGCCTGAGCCGACGCTTCAACGGCCAGTAACACGTGCAGCCCCCGATCAGACAACAAAGCAGTTTCAGTCGAGGCGGCGAGTTCGCGAGGTCCTTTTGCCTTCTATCGGCTGCTCGTCGGTCATCGCATCGATCAGGTTGCAGACCTTGGTCAGTTTCAGTTTGCCATCCGAGGGCCGCAAGTACTCTCTGAGCGCTCGACTGCTGCCGGGGGGCGAACGGAAGCAATGTCGCACGGCGGGGAGACGGCTTGCGAGCCGAAGCAGTCGCTTTCAAGTGCTGCCGTGCAGCGACGGCCGGCCTGGGCATGAAACTGCCGGGGTGACGGCTCAGGCCGGTCCGTCGTCAGTGCGGAGGCCGCGTGCGACGATCTCGATCGCGTCATCCGGCAACGGTCGCTGCAACGCGTTTGCGTCGTCCCACGGCGCCCGCAGCCAGACGTCGCGCTCCTCGGCCGTGGTCAGGATAACAGGCATCGCCTTGGGGTGAATGGGCGCATGTGTATAAGAGACAGGGATAACAGGCATCGCCTTGGGGTGAATGGGCGCCACCACGGCGTTCGGCTCGGTGGTCAGGAAGCCGTAGACGAGGTGAGGGCCGGGGATCGGCTTGGACTTGGTGCCGCGGTCGCCTTTGAACTCGGTCCAGATGCCCGCGAAGCAAGTGAGCGGCCGCTCGTCGGCCTGGGCAAACCAGACCACGTCTTTCTTCTTCGTCACCGGGTTCGGCTCCGGCGCGGATTCGGCGAAGCTGTTGAACGGGACCAGACAGCGGTTCTCCGGCTTAAGCCAGCTGCGCCAGTGAGGCGAGCCCGCATTGCGGATGTTGGTGACCGGCGGGCCACCGGTGCGCGGGGGCGGCGGCATGCCCCAGCACATCATCACCATCTCGCGGCCGTCGACCGCCTCGCGCACCACCGGCGCGGGATAATCCGGGAAGACGCTCGGCATCGGCGGCAGATTGCCCTCGTAGCGGCGAACGATCCGGAACAGCTCGGCGATCGCGGCCTGGTTGGTGGAGATGGAGTAGAGATTGCACATGGATTCGATTCAGGACTGAGGACTAAACCGCCGCCGCAGGCTGCCGCACAACTCTTGTTGATATTTTTGGTTGAGCGCGTCAGAATACGGTATTTCTAGCTAACAATTGGGTCAAAAAACATGAAGCGCCTTGCGGTTGTTTTTCTAAGTCTCCTCAGCTCGGAAGCCTTTGCCACTCCGCTCTGCCAAATTTCTCAGACTGTTCCGGCCGGCTTCAAGCGCTGTCCTCAACAGATTGTTTGTCCTGCTAACCTTTGCACCTACATAAACTCCGACGATAATGCTATGAAGTCGCGCGTCTATCAGTCGGTTTGTTTGCAGGAGGGCTGCATAGGCTACGCGCCCGGCAATCCACCCGCCTGCATCACCTCTATTAATATCCCCGAAGGGATCGAGTGTCCTAAGGTCAACTAACACCAGCTCATCGCTCTCCCGGCCACCATGTGGCCGGTGGGTGTGCCGCCGAGATCTTCGTCTGTCGCAGGGCTGCCAGCGTGCTCCGCTTGTACGGATACCCCCCACAGCCGCGAGCAGGCCTTGCAGCGCATATAGCGCTCGAGCTCGTGAATCGGCGTCGTCTTTGGCCGCCGGATGATGTCGAGCGCCACCGTCTGGTTGGTGCCGTAGCCGAGGCAGCGGATCTCGAGAAAGGCGAAGCCGGCGTTCAGCGCGTCGTCGAGGAGGGGCGAGGGCTGCGCCGAGCCGCGGAACGCTAGCATGCGCTTGTTCCAGGCGTCACACGCCAGCCTGTCGGCTTCTTTGCGCGCCTGCGCCGCGGGCTCCGCCGCAATGCGGACCTCGGCGCCGTACAGCCGGTCTCGGGATTTCGCGCTCATTGAGTGGAGCATGATTCCGCCGATTTGCGGCCATGAAAAGCCGCTAGGTGTGGTACGTCTGCGCGGCAGGCGCGCTATTCGGCAGGGAGGCGCTTGGCGTTAGACAGAGTGGGCGGATACAGACCGCTTTCGATCGTGAAATCGGTGCTTGTTAGACAGGAAAATTAAGCGATTACAATTCTGCCGATGAATTTTAAGTCCCTTGCGTCTACCAATTCCGCCACGTCCGCGTTTGGGATCAGAGACCTAGCCCAGCCTTCGTGCAGAAGGAATGAAGCTTTCGGTGCCCTGAGGCTCATCCTCCTGCTTAAGCCAAGGCGGTCGCCTTGGTAAAGCCTCAATCCGGCCGTCACCAGCTGCTTTGAGATGGCATCTGATCTGAAGCAAGCGAGCCAGGTCATTCAACAGCTGCGCCAAAGGGCACTTGCAAGATGCGGATGTCGTTCTGAAATCGGGCGCTCGGCAGATCCAACTGGCGGGGCGGGTGAGCCGGATCCGGAMGGGGCGGGCAATGTCGATGCTGCGGATCGTGCGGTCGGCGAGGCCAAGCCCGATGCGCTTCCCTTCGGGGCGAGACGATGCTTTAAGACGGCTGCTTTAACGAGGCTGCATGACCACTGACTGCCACCGCCCAGGCCATCGGCGCCTTGCGCTCGCCGCGGGATTGATCGCTTTGGGATCGCTGCTGTCCGGTTGTGCCGGCATGAGCGACAACATGTCGACGGCTTTCGCCGATCCGGCCAAATACGATCTGTACGACTGCAAGCAGCTCGAAACCGAGCGCAAGTCGCTGGCTGCGCGCACCGCCGAGTTGCAGGGCCTGATGGCCAAGGCGGAGACCGGGACCGGCGGTGTCGTGGTGGCAGAGCTCGCTTATCGCAACGATTACGTCGCGATCCGCGGCCAGTCGCAATTCGCCGAAGAGGCGTGGCGCCGCAACAAGTGCCAGGAAAGCCCGCCGCCGGCGCCTGCGGCCGCCAAGGGCGGCAAGCCGGCCAAACCGGCGCGTCCGGCGCGGCCGATGGCCTCCACCGGTTCGACCGGTCCTTCGACCCTGCCGCGGGACGGTTCGGTCTATTGAGGCCGCAAGATCAGATGGTGATGCGTTTCCGTGGCAACGCATTCATGCGCTASAGCCGCCAATCGTAGATCCAGCTTTGCCGCGCCGATAGCCGTTGCGGGCCGAGCGCCTTGATGCTGAGGTCGCGTGCCAGCGCCAGCGGACCCGTCATGTGGTAGACGCGCCCTTGCTGGCGCGCCGTGCGCTGCACCCGGCCGACGCGGGGGCGRCGCAGCCTGGCGTAGCGCTGCAATGCCCCCTCGATGGCGCCAGGGCCATCCGGGCGCGCCTCGCTCAGGGTCTTGGCGAGCACGGCTGCGTCCTCGATCGCCATGCCCGCGCCCTGCGCGGCGAAGGGCAACATCGCATGGGCGGCGTCGCCCAGCAGCGCGACATTGCCTGCGGTCCACGCGATGCCCTCGGGAACCCCGAACAAGGCCCATTTGCGCCAGCCATCGACCGCATTGAGCAGCAAGCGGGCCGTGGCCGGCCAGCGTGGCGGGCCGAACGCCGCCTTCAGCTCCGCTGGATCGCCCTCGGCGCTCCAGCCCGGCCGGTTCCAGGTGCCGGGCACCACCGCGACGACGTTGACCTGCCGCCCGGCTGAGATCGGGTAGGCGACCAGATGAGCACCGGGTCCCATCCAGAGCTGCACCCGCGCGCTGGCATGGTCGCGGGGCAATTGCCGGGCGTCGAGCGTGCCGCGCCACGCGATCAGGCCGGAGAATTCGGCGCGGACCTGGGGAAACAGATGATGCCGCACTGCCGACCAGACGCCGTCGGCGCCGATCAGCGCCAGCGCCACGTCCTGCCGGCGTTCATCGCSGCGGCGATGCACCACGGTCAAGCCCTTGGCGTGGGCCGCCACATCCTCGAACTGGCAGCCCAGGCGCAGCTCGACATCCGGATGCGCCATCGCCTCGGCCGCCAGGGCCGCCTGCAGATCGGCGCGATGCACGACCCAATAGGGCGCGCCGGCCGCCTCGCTCGCCGCCGCGCCGAGCGGCAGCCGCGCGATTTCACCGCCGGCCCGGGCGCTGAGGATGCTGACGGCCTCCGGCACCACCACGCGGGAGGCAAGCCGCGGCCCCAATCCGAGATCGATCAGAATGCGACTGGCATTCGGGGACAGTTGCAGCCCGGCRCCGACCTCTTCGAGCCGCTCGGCCTTTTCCAGCACGACGACACGAAAGCCCTTGGTGGCCAGTGCGAGMGCTGCTGTCAGGCCGCCGATCCCGGCGCCTGCAACGAAGATGGTACGCGATGCCACGATCGGACGATCAGGCCACGTCCTTGAGCACGCATTCCGGCGGCCGCGCTTCGCCGGCGGCGAGGTCAGGCGCGTAGCGGTACAGCGTCGAGCAGTAAGGACAGATGATTTCCTTGTCGTTGCCGAGATCGAGGAAYACGTGCGGATGATCGAACGGCGGGTTCGCGCCCACGCACATGAACTCACGCGAGCCGATCTCGATGACGGGCACACCGGCATCGTTGTGGAAATGCGGGACGATGTTATCGGCCATCGGTTTCACCTCGAGTGGCAAGAAGAGCAGAGCGGATCAGCACGGGGAATCGGCCGACGGGACAGGAACGATACGCCGTGCCGTCGCGAAACGGCGGCGCACCATACTGAGCCATAAGGCCAATTCCTAGGATTGGGAACCTGCGTTGGGTGTGACGCACGCCGTTATTTTTGCGCTTGTGGATTCGACACAAACCAGATGCGCCCGAGAAGCCCTTCTTTCGTCGGGGCCGTTGTGTGCCGGGCCGGACATCCTATGTCTTCACCTGAATATCCACGCGAAAACGTGAACACGGCGTGATCTCGAATCGAATCAATCGCGGTATCGGTCTGGCCGTGGCGGGCCTTGCCATCAGCATCGCCATCGGCGCGGCGCTGTATCCGCATGCCTATCATGCCGGAGCCGTGCTCGACGCGGCAGACGATCCGGCGCGGCTGTCGGAGCTGCAGATCGCGCCGCTATTGCAAAGCGATCCGACGCGCATCTCCACCGGTATCGAGGAGGCGCTTGCCGCCGGCGATCCCGATCTCGCCGACAGCTTCGTGGCACTCGCAAACGCTCATCATCTCGCCCTSGATGAGAGTCAGGTGCAGCGGGTGACCGAAGCCTTGGCTGCGGAGAAGGCGCCGGCGAGCGTGGCGAAGCGCTTTGCGACCGGGCTCGTTACCGGTCAGGCCGATGATGTCGCCAGCCTCTCCGGCACTGTCGCCGGCGATCTGTTCGTGTTCGGTGACATCCGCGACGCCGTGCGCGAAGGCAAGCATCTGGTGATGGGCGAGGAGACCGACCGCCTCGTGCTGGGCCTTGCCGCGGCTGGCCTTGCCGTGACCGCCGCGACCTATGTCTCCGCCGGCACCGCGGCGCCGGTGCGCGCCGGTCTGACCCTGGTGAAGGATGCCCGCAAGGTCGGCCGGCTCGGCGAGGGACTGGCGGCCTGGGCCGGACGGTCCGCGCGCGAGGTGGTCGATGCGCCGAYGCTGCAGCAGGCGGTCGCCTCCGGCTCGGTGCTGCGTCCCGGAGAGACCGCGACCGCGATCAGGGCGGCGTTCCGGGYCGAGAAGGCCGGTGCCCTGGTGCGGCTCGGCAAGGATGTCGGCCGCATCACCGAGAAGGCCGGAACGCGCGGCGCGCTCGATTCGCTCAAGCTCGCGGAGGGGCCGAAGGACGTYGCCCGTGCGGCCCGTCTGGCCGAGGCCAAGGGCGGCCAGACGCGCGCGATCCTCAAACTGCTCGGCCGCGGCGCGCTGCTGCTGACGGCGGGCGCGTTCAACCTCGCGCTCTGGCTGTTCGGTGCACTGATGACGCTGTTCGGGATGCTCGGCTCGCTCAAATCGATAACAGAGCGCGCCACCCAGTCCGCGATCGATCGCGGCAAGCGGCGGCGATTGCGGCAGGCGCAGGCCGCTGCGGCCAGACCCGAACTGGTCGCCGCCGCCTCCTGCGGCTAAACTCCGTCGCAGCATCTTCATTCTCAACTCCGGGACCGCAGGCCGATGCCGAGCTTTCACAACGGCGCCGTCGAAATCGCCTTCATCGATGAGGGGGAGGGCGATCCGATCGTGCTCGTCCACGGCTTCGCGTCGACCAAGAATGTCAACTGGGTYTATCCAGCCTGGGTGTCCGAACTGCGCAAGGACGGCCGCCGCGTCATCGCGCTCGACAATCGCGGCCATGGCGACTCGGCCAAGCTCTACGATCCCGCGAGCTACGCGATCGCGGAGATGGCCAGTGATGTCACCGCGCTGATGGACCATCTCGGGCTCGCAAGCGCCGATGTCATGGGCTACTCGCTGGGCGGTCGCATCGCCGCCCATATCGCCCTCGCCAGGCCCGAGCGCCTGCGTTCGGCGATCTTCGGCGGCATCGGCATGGCGATGATCGAGGGCGGCGGGCCGGGCGAGAACGTCGCCGCGGCGCTGGAGGCGCCGTCGATCGACGAGGTGACCGATCCCGTCGGACGCACCTTCCGCGCCTTCGCCGACCAGACCCGCTCCGACCGGCTGGCCCTGGCCGCCTGCATGCGCGGCTCGCGCGGATTGATCTCGCGCGAACAAGTCGGCCGCATCGCCGTGCCGGTCCTGGTCGCCGTCGGCACTGCCGACGAGGTCGCAGGCTCCGGGCCGGCGCTCGGCGCGCTCATTCCCGGCGCGGAGGTGCTCGATATTCCCAACCGCGATCACATGCGCGCCGTCGGCGACAAGGTCTACAAGGCTGGCGTGATCGATTTCCTGTCACGGCGTTGACGGTCGATCCGAGCGCGAGCTGATGGGCCGGCAGCCGGCCGGGGCGCTCGCGTTGGGTCACGGCCCGGTCGGAGATCCAGATCAGCGCTGGCTCTCTCCTCCGCCATTGCGAGCGAAGCGAAGCAATCCAGGGGTCTGGTGGGTCCCTGGATTGCTTCGCTTCGCTCGCCTCGCAATGACGTGGGGAGAGATTGTGCCCACCAAACAATTGCCGCCTGGACGGCCGCGGTGCCCGCGCACTACGGCGCTGCGTCGATGCGTTCGCCGCCGAGCCAGCGTGCCGCGGCGATCAGCGCGGTGAAGCTGGCGATCCAGACCAGGCGGGCGCCGTAGCGGTCATGGGGACCTGAGATCACGCCGCAGATCACGGCGTTGCCGAGCAAAGCGAGCGTCACGGTCACGGCCAGGAGGGCGACATCATCGCGGCGCCGGCGCCAGATCGCATGGGCGGCGATGGCGGCCACCGCCAGCATGGATCCGAGCGCGACCGGCACGTGGAGCCAGTTCACGACCGCGAAATTGATCTCCCAATGCTGCTGATGCGCCGCGCGCATCTGCTTTGTCTGGGACGGGATGTAGCGCTCGATGATGCCATAGGTGTGCGGCACCCAGCCATTGGTGCCTTCGCCGGTCGCCACATGCAGCAGCTGCTCGACCGTGGCAACCGCCGCCGCCTTGGCCTGCCACAGAGGATAGGCCGCGAGCGACTGCTTCACGATGAACCCCATCTCGTCGTTCATGCCCTCGAAGCGGCCGAGCTTGTTRAACATGCTGTTGCCCCACAGGAAGTCATCCGCTGTGGGCGGCAGCTCGTTGCGATAGGGGCAGAGCTTGAGCTTCTCGCGTGCGCAATGGTCTTTCAGGTACTGCGCGACGATGCCGTCCTGGAGCATGCGGCCAAAGGCGACGCCGGTGCCGCCCGGTGTCCATGCCAGCTGGCCGGACAAGGCGACGTTGGCCGCGAGCAGCATTGCGGCTCCGGCGACGATGGTCAGGCTGGCCTGCACCAGGCCGGAAAGCGCGATCTGCCGACGGAGCCACGGATAGGCCATCCAACCGGCGCAGCACAGGCCGAACAGCACGCCGAGCGTGGCGCTGTGGGTGGCGGAGGCGAACGCGACGAAGCCGAACAGCGCGCATTTTTCGAGCGGTGAGATGCGCTGCGCCTGCGTGACCAGGATGAACAGCGCAAGCACCGACAGTCCGGCAAAGATGTCGGTCAGCAGCATGCTGGCAAGCCAGGGCAATGCGGTGGTCAGGATCAGCAGCAGGCCGATCCAGAGCAGGCGCAGCGGCTGGGCGAGCCCGAGCACACGCAAGGTCAGCTGCAGGATCCACAGCGTCGCCAGCGCCTGCAGGCCGAGATTGAGCCAGAAGCTGGAGCCTTCGCCCCAGTGCAAATAGAGCCCGAACACGGTCGAGCGGCTCGGCACCAGGTAGCCCTCATACCAGCGCGCGAGATAGCCGCCGGTGTCCCACTGCAGCAGCGGATAACCGTTCCACAGCGCGGGCGCCACCAGGAAGAKCGGAATGACGATCAGGGGGAGCCAGGCCGATCCGGCCTCACTCGCGCGTTCGTCCAGGATCTGAGTGTTGCTGATGCCTGCGTCCCCCGGTTCGGAGCACCATGGCCAAAACATGGCCCTTGCGGTATTCATCAATAGACGCAGCATGATGGATGGTAAAGCCGACCCCGTGTTCCAGCGGGGGACGGCCRGCCATCTGTCCTGCCTTGGTTCCTTTTGCGCAACGGGCGGGGCCGAGACGCCTGGACTTGTCTCGCACCAAGCTGACGTCAAGCTGACGTCAAGTCTCTCAAGAAGGCGGAACCCGCCGCCGCGAGGGCTTGCCCCGCCTTGATTTCCGGTTCCGACCGACCAATTTGAGCCGACGCGGGGCCGCTGGACCCCGCGGTATGGCCGGCAAGTAACGGAAATGTCTCAATCCCATGTTCTATGGGGGCGAGGCAGGCTGGAATGGATCGGTCACCCCGAGCAGCTCGCGGAGGACACCGTTTCACGCGCTGTGCTATAATCCCTGCCGATTGAATATGCGAGAAGCTGCCATGGCCATGCAYCAGACCAACCCACAGGGCGGAAAGCTTGCTGCGCTCGATCCGATCTGGGATCGGATCCGCCACGAGGCCGAAGAGATCGTCCGCCGCGAGCCGGAGCTCGCGACCTTCATCTATTCGACCGTGCTGCATCACAGCAGGCTGGAAGATTCGGTCGTGCATCGTGTGGCCGACCGACTCGATCATTCCGCGTTGTCGGGCGACCTGATCCGCCAGACCTTCGACGACGCGCTGCGCGACGAGCCGGACCTCGGCCACGCCTTTCGCGCYGATCTCGTCGCGGTCTATGATCGCGATCCGGCCACCGCGCGCTTCATCGATCCGTTGCTCTACTTCAAGGGCTTCCATGCCCTGCAGACCCATCGTCTGGCGCATTGGCTGCATCGCAAGAACCGCAAGGATTTCGCGTTCTATCTGCAGAGCCGCTCCTCGGCGGTCTTCCAGACCGACATCAATCCGGCGGCCCGGATCGGCCGTGGCATCTTCCTCGATCACGCCACCGGCTTCGTCTGCGGCGAGACCGCCATCATCGAGGACAACGTCTCGATTCTGCATGGCGTGACGCTCGGCGGCACCGGCAAAGAGAATGAGGATCGCCACCCGAAGATTCGCCATGGCGTGCTGATCGGCGCAGGTGCCAAGGTGCTCGGCAACATCGAGGTCGGTCATTGCGCGCGCATTGCTGCGGGATCCGTCGTCGTGAAGCCGGTCCCGAACAACGTCACGGTTGCAGGTGTACCGGCGAAGATCGTGGGTGAGGCGGGCTGCGCGGAGCCGTCGCGCACCATGGACCAGATGATCAACGCGATCGGGATCTGAGCTGGAAGGCAGCTGCGTCAATCTCGAAGTCAAGAGCTTTTCAACCGCGGAATTTCGTGCGAACACACTGACYGTCTGTGGATCTGACGATCCGTCATTGTCTCGGCGGAGTGAATGTGAGATCCACGGCGTCCCCTTCAGCTTCGTTCGATAACGCTTGGTGCGACAACGCTTGGTTCGACAACGCTTGCGCTGCCTCGCCAAGATCAACGGGCTGGATGATCGAGCTCAAGGACACGGGCGTGTCGCTCCGTCACGTCCTTCAGACAACACGCAAACCTCGCTGCAATTGGAGATTCACCCGTGGACGTTCAGGAAGTCAGGAAGCTCGACGCGTATTTGAAGCGCGTGTTCGGCAATCCGAAGATCCGTGTTGTGCCGCGGCCGAAGAAGGAAGACTCCGCCGAGGTGTATATCGGCGAAGAGTTCATCGGCGTGTTGTTCGTCGACGACGAGGATGATGATCGTTCGTTCCAATTCCAGATGGCCATCCTGGAAGACGATCTCGTCGAGTAGGACGCGGACGCAGCGGCTGTCTCTTATACACATCTAGATGTGTATAAGAGAGAGGATGATGATCGTTCGTTCCAATTCCAGATGGCCATCCTGGAAGACGATCTCGTCGAGTAGGACGCGCGCGCAGGAATTCTGCGCCGGTCCGGGCGGCGTCGCCTGCATGAGCGTGAGCCGGAGCCCGGCGGGCTTCGGCGCAAGCGACACGGGGTGCACCGGGAGAGTGCATGAGATCGCGGCTGTCGATCCTGTCGACATTCCAGGCGTCGCCAGGCAACGCTGCAGCGCGAACTACCTGGTCGGGTGCATCTGCGTGGTCAGCCGCTCCATCGCGGCCGCGACGTCCTGCCATTGCGACAGCCAGCTGCGCGGAAAGCGGAAGATGAGATCCGCTCCCTCGACCCGGCGTTCACTCAAGCACATCCCCGGCGTCGCTGCGTCACGTGTGCATCGCGCCACCAGCATCGGCTGCTCTGCGAGGAACAGATCCTCAACATCGTAAGGCGTACCCGAGCGGAAGTTGCGCATGCTCAACCCGTCCTGCACCGACACGACATTCGGGTTGAGATAGCGCGGATAGATCGTCTTCAGCCGCGCCTCCGGCGACAGCGCATCGTGATGCGCTGCGATCGACACGAAGATGCGATCGATCGGGTGCGGTGCCTGATCGATCTGATCGGCGCTGACGTGATGCGGTGCCTCCGGCGGCGTCAGCGACGGATAGTCGAAGCCGAGATCGACGCGCTCCTGCGGGCCGGTGTGACGCTGGATCTTCACCCGAATGGCTGCCGCGGGCACGTTGAACACGGTGCCGCCAATGCTGACCGGCAGGCGCTCCGGTCCCTTGAACGCGCTGGCGCGCCATGTCGGCCACAACAGATAGGCAACCAAGGCCGCCGCCAGCGTCGCCAGCACGGCGCCGGCGATGATCGGCACGGCATGACCATGGCCGTTCGAAGGACGGGCACTGCGGACCGAAAACATCGTCATGGCRGGCAGGGGATCTCTGGACCGAATCAGTCCGGACTATGCCACGGCGAGGCGGTTTCTGCAGACCCATGCCGTCAGGTGGCCGCGCGCCTCGCGCGGGCCRAATTAACCCTTCCTTAAGGCTAATGTGGCGGGCGGRCGGGGATTTTGCCAACCTGTCTCGGCAAGTTCTGCAGTGTGAGGGTGCGTTCGATGTCGGCCGAGGCGTTCAATTCCCTGTTCTCGCTTCTGATCGGTTTCGCCCTGGCCGGCGCCTTGGCGAGCGGCTATCAGGCCTATTCCGAGCGCCCCGCCGGCTTCGAACTGCTGCAGCAGGGGGTCACGCCGCAGCGCTTCGCCGCCGTGCCYTTCCTGGTATTTGCCGCTCCCTTCATCATCATGCGCAACACGCTGCGAGGCGCCCGCATCGAGCGCCGCCGCTTCGAGTTCGTGATGCTGGCCACCGTGATCGCCGGCTTCTGGAGCATGATGTCCGGCACCTTCGTCGTGATGACACTCCGTGCCGCGGGGGTGCTGACCTAGTTCCCTGCGTTGTTGTTGTCGGCTCCGCGGTTGCTTGATCATCGCGTCAAGGCTGTGCGAAGGTCCTSCGCGAATGGGAGACCTCGATGGCCATTTACGAACTCGACGGGCAGGCGCCCGAGCTGCCGGCGGACGGACATTACTACATCGCCGACAACGCGACCGTGATTGGCCGTGTTCGTCTCGCCAAGGAGGTGACCGTGTGGTTCGGCGCGGTCATTCGCGGCGACAATGACTGGATCGAGATCGGCGAGGGCTCCAACATCCAGGACAACGCGACCTGCCATGTCGATCCCGGCTTCCCGCTGCGTGTCGGCAGGAATTGCACCGTCGGCCACAATGTGATCCTGCATGGCTGTACCGTCGAGGACGACGCGCTGATCGGCATGGGCTCGATCATCATGAATGGCGCCCATATCCGTCGCGGCAGCGTCGTCGGGGCGGGCGCCATCATCACCGAAGGCAAGGACTTTCCGGAATATTCGCTGATCATCGGCGCGCCTGCGCGCGTCGTTCGCACGCTGGAGCCGGAGCAGGTCGAACGGATGGGCATTGCCGCGAAGGCCTATATTGCCAAGGGGCCYCGCTACACCAAGGGCCTGAAGAAGATCGGCTGAGGCCTGCCGCGCGTTGCGCGGTGGGCTCGCTTCACGTCCCCTCGGACTCATTCGCCTCGCGCGCGCTGGCAACGCGCTCATGGCCGCTCGCCCACAGCGCATGCTGCTCGCTGCCGTCCTGATAGGGATTGGCCTCGGCCGGAATGTTCTCACGCGCGGCGCGCTCGCCCTGTTCGAATGGATCGGGGTCGGTGCTCATGCCGATACTTGGCTCCTCGTCGTCGGTTGGCGGCCCGCTTTGCCCGCCAGCGGCCGCGATCAGCAGCGCTCTTGCGCAGGCATGTTTCGGGCCCTGCCTGCGCAGCGCCTCTACTGTCCTCATCCCATCAATCCTGTTGGATCCAACCTGGTTCCGGAACGCGGCCTGCGCGGTCGGGTTGAAAGGGGAAAGGGAGAGCATCCTATGGCCAGATTTTCATTGGGCACTTTGATCGTGATTGCAGGTCTCACCACGGCGACCGCCGTGTTCGCGCAAGGCGGCGGTGGTGGGGGCGGCGGAGCAGGTGGTGGTGCCAGCGCCGGCGGGGCCGCATCTGGTGGCGGCGCAGGCGGCGGAGCCGTATCGGGTACGACGACGAGCGGGAGCGCGGCTGGTGCTGCTGCGGGCACCGCAGGCGGCGCCAATGCAGCAAGAACCGGCATTGGAGCGAGCGGCATCGGCACGAACGGCGCCAGCAATGGCGCGGCGCTGTCGCAACCGGGCGCGCCCGGCACCAATGGCACCAACAGCCTCGGCACGGCGCAGTCCTCAGGCTCGGGCGGATCGGGCTCCAATGCAGGTGTCACGACCGGCGCTGGACGTGGCGCGGGAGGCACGGCGGCCWCGGGCCCCAACCGTGCCGGCGATTCGACCGATGCGACGATCCAGCAGGAGAACAGCACCGTTGATCGGAAGGTCAAGAGCATCTGCCGCGGTTGCTGAAGATTGCCCGCTGCGGCAGCGGCTATATCGAGATACCAAGATCGCGCAGATGTGAGCGGGCCTGCCTGCGTCGTGTTCCAAATCCGGCTTAAACGATGCGGTGACGCAATGATGCTGTCATTGCGTGGGTTGGATTTGGAGACGCATCGATGCGCATGAGATTAATGGGATTGCTGGCCGGCGGCGTGCTGGCGATGATGCTTGCACCGGGGACGGCCTCGGCGCACGGGCCGGGCGGCTTTCATCACTTTCATCACGGCGGATTCTATCACGGCTTCGGTCCCGGCTTCGCGCTCGGGTTCGGCTTCGGTTCGCCCTATTACTACGGTCCTACCTACTACTACCCCTACACATACGAGGATCTGGGCGGCTGTTATGTCGCGCGCAAGCGCGTGCGAACAGCGCACGGCTGGCGCTATCGCCGCGTCGAAGTTTGCGAGTGAACCTGAGCGCGGGGTGACGCGTTGGGCGATCACCCGACGTTAATCACGACCCTTCTTSCTTGATCGCCGCGGCGCTGGATTGAGCGGCGATCGGGACAGAGCTGGCGCACTGCTTGCATCGAACGAAACCCTTGCATGGGACACAGGCATGATGAACTCACTCACATCCCCCGAACTCACGATGCTGTTCATGGGCGTCGTCCTCAGCCTCGGCACTGCGCTGGTCTGGATGGTCTATGAGCTGGAGCAGGGCGCGCGGCAGCCGGCGAAGATCCGCCGCGACCCGCCCCAGATCGGCTGATTGCCAAGGCCGCTGGTTCGCCGACGTACGAAGCGGGATGCGCCCGGTGCTGCTGTACCGGGCGAAATCTTGATGGCGAGCGCGTGGTCGGCAGGCGCGCTCAGCTCAGAACGCCGTACTTCTTGAACCAGGCCTGCATCTGGGCCCAGGCATCCTCCGCGGCGTCCTTGCGATAGCTCGGGCGGTAATCGGCATGGAAGCCATGCGGCGCGCCAGGATAAATCTTGAACTCGGCGGTCTTCTTGTTCTCCGCAAGCGCCGCCTTCATCGCCTCCACGCTGGCCACGGGAATGCCGGTGTCGGCTTCGCCGTAAAGACCGAGCACGGGCGCCTTCATCTCGGGGGCGAGCTGCGTCGGGTTCTTCGGCCAGAGCGGGTTGGGCGCATCGGTCAGCGGACCGTAGAACGCGACGGCGGCCTTCAGCCCGGCATTGTGGGCTGCATATTCCCAAACATTCCGGCCGCCGCGGCAGAAGCCGACGATGCCGAGCCGCGAGGTGTCGCCGCCCTGTGACTTCGCCCAGGCCACCGTCGCGTCGAGATCCGTCAGCAGCTCGGCATCCGGTTTTGCATTCACGATCGGCAGCAATTCTTTGATGTCGGCGATCTTGGTCAGGTCGGTGCCCTTGCGGAAATAATAGTCGGGTGCGACCGCGAGCGCGCCGAGCTTGGCCAGGCGGCGGGTGACGTCCTTGATGTATTGGTGCAGGCCGAAGATCTCCATCGCGACCAGGATGACCGGAGGATTGCTGGCGCTGGCGGGCCTGGCGAAATAGGCCGGCATCTCGCCGTCGGCAACCTTGATCTTGGCGTCGCCAGCGTTGAGGCCGTTGGTATCGGTGGTGATGACCTCCGCCCTGACCGGACCGGCGGCCAGCGTGTAGCCCGCGGTGACGGCCGCAGAGGCCGTCATGAAGCCACGGCGCGAGAAGGGAGCGGCTTTGGTCAGTCCGATGACATCGGACGTCAGGGCAGGTTCGACGGACATGGGGGAGCTCCTCTGCATGGGGGTGGTATTGAGCAGAGAATGATCGGTGAAAAGCAAGTCACCAGCCGGCGAGCCGGCCGCCCTCAATCAGATCCCTGTCGCTCTGCCAAATTCCTGTTGCGCCGCAWAGGGAGCTCAAAAAAACAAGGCCGTCGGCGCAGTATGACGCCAACGACCTTGCCAGCCCCGGATATTGAAATTGGCCCTGCGCCATCCTGAAATTGGCTCGCCATCCGGTAAGCCGAAGATGGCCCAACTCGTGGCGGGGTTTTGTGAAACACTTCACAAGACCCCGGAAAAATTCGGCAGCAGTTCTACCGTTTGGTGTCAGGATCGGCTGCGGCGATGCCGGTGACCGCTGCGGCTGGCATGGGCGCGGCTTCGGATGTTGCGATTCCGGGGCGCGGCTGAGGCCTGCTCCGACGCCTGGGTGCTGGCGAAGGACTGCCGAAGCCCGTCGACCGTGTCTTTCAAGGTCGAGACCTGGTCAGTCAGGCGCTTGGTATCGGCCTGCTGGGCGGCCAGCAGGCGGCGCATGCTCTGCAGCTCCTCCTGCATGCTCTGCAACTGATCGATCGATTCCTGCTGGCTCGCTTCGAGGCCCTTGGTCTTCTCCAC
>BFBZ01000019.1_pt19 | contig 95097 bp, 91 predicted proteins | sample 1888401 | NCBI WGS metagenome assembly BFBZ01 (sample SAMD00112614, study PRJDB3348) | symbiont metagenome | host: Chara braunii
GCCGGGCTCGGCAATGCCGCCGTCGAAAAGGTCGCGGCACGAACCGTCGCCGCCGGCGGCACGGTGCTCGAAGTTTCCGAGAAGGTGCTGGCGGCGATCACCCGCCGCGAAAACCCGCAAATGGTGGTCGGCGTCTTTGCCCAGCAGACCTTGCCGCTGAAGGACATCCGCGCCAGGGACGGTGAYGTCTGGGTCGCGCTCGACCGCGTGCGCGATCCCGGYAATCTCGGCACGGTCATCCGCACCGCCGATGCCGTCGGCGCCAAGGGCGTYATCCTGGTCGGCGACACCACCGATCCGTTCTCCCTGGAAACCGTGCGCGCCACCATGGGCTCGATCTTCGCCGTGCCCGTMGCYMGGGCGACGCAGGAGGCCTTCCTCGCCTGGCGGCGCGACTTTCCTGGCCTTGTCGCCGGAACGCATCTCAAGGGCGCCGTCGACTACCGATCGGTCGACTTCTCCAGAGGCCCGGTTCTGCTGCTGATGGGCAACGAACAGCAAGGATTGCCCGACATTCTGGCCGAGAGCTGCGACAGGCTGCTCAGAATCCCCCAGGCCGGCCGCGCCGATTCGCTCAACCTCGCGGTCGCCACCGGCGTGATGCTGTTCGAGATCCGGCGCGGCGCGCTGAAGCTCGACCCTGCCACCGACAAGCGATGAGGACCGCCAGATCGTGAAATCATGGTCCCCCTATGCCGCGCTGGTCGTCGTCGCCGTCGTTCTCGACCAGTGGATCAAGCAACTGGTCGAGAACGGCCTCGCCTTCCAGGAGAAGGTCGATATGCTGCCCTTCCTGGCGCTGTTCCGCACCTATAACACCGGCATCGCTTTTTCGATGTTCTCGTCCTTCGGCGACACCGGGCTGGTGGTCGTCGCCGTGCTCGTCGTCGCCTTCGTGCTCTATCTCGCGACGCGCACGCCGGCCGGCCATGTGATTGCCCGCACCGGCTTTGCCCTGATCGTCGGCGGCGCGCTCGGCAACCTGATCGACCGTGCTGTTTACGGGCATGTCATCGACTATATCCTGTTCCACACGCCCGTCTGGTCCTTCGCGGTGTTCAACCTCGCGGACGCCTTTATTTCGGTCGGCGCGGCGCTCGTGGTCTTCGATGAGCTGATCGGTTGGCGGCGCGAGGCCAAGCCCAATGAGCCAGGCAATTGACCTCGCGCGGCGGCCGCCGCAAAGTCTGCCCTTGAGCAATTCCAGGAAGCTGGGCAATTCCAGGAAGTCGAGCAATTCCAGAAAACTGTGAAGCGGTTTTCCTCCGGAATTGCCTGAAACCAATCGCCGGGATCGAGGAGAGAGAAAATGTCCGACACGTTCAAAGCCATCCTCGTTTCGCGCGATGCCGATAAGAAGCAATCGGTCGATGTCGTCGACCTCACCGAGGCCGACCTGATGGAAGGCGATGTCACCGTCGCCGTCGAGGCAACGACGGTGAACTACAAGGACGGGCTCGCCATCACCGGCAAGGCGCCTGTCGTGCGCCGCTGGCCGCTGGTGCCCGGTGTCGATTTCGCCGGCACGGTGACCGCTTCTTCCCATGCCGRCTGGCGCAAGGGTGACAAGGTGATCCTCAATGGCTGGGGCGTCGGCGAGACGCATCACGGCGCCTATGCCGCACGCGCCCGCGTCAAGGGCGACTGGCTGGTGCCGCTGCCCGACGGCATGAGCGCGCATGACGCGATGGCCGTCGGCACCGCCGGCTATACGGCGATGCTTTCCGTCATAGCGCTCGAGCGGCACGGCATCGTGCCGGATCGCGGGCCGGTGGTGGTGACCGGCGCTGCCGGCGGCGTCGGCTCCGTCGCCGTCTCGATCCTGTCCTCGCTTGGCTATCATGTCATCGCCTCGACCGGCCGCAATGCCGAAAGCCCCTATCTGATCGACCTCGGCGCCGCGGAAGTCATCTCGCGCGAGGAGCTCAACCAGCCGGCAAAGCCGCTAGGCAAGGAGCGCTGGGCGGGCGGCATCGACTCGGTCGGCAGCCATACGCTGGCCAACGTCCTGTCGATGACCTCCTATGGCGGCGCGATCGCCGCTTGCGGCCTTGCCGGCGGCATGGACCTGCCGGCGACTGTCGCGCCCTTCATCCTGCGCGGCGTTTCGCTGCTCGGCATCGATTCCGTGATGGCTCCGAAACCGGTCCGGCTCGAAGCCTGGCGCCGCATCGGCGCCGACCTCGACCTCAAGAAGCTGTCGACGCTATCGCGAACGATCGGCTTCGGCGGCATCATCGATGCGGCACGCGACATCGTCGAGGGCAAGATCAGGGGTCGCGTGGTCGTCGATATGTAGACCCGGGACCTGCGTTGTCCGCACCCGAACGCTAAAATTCGAGCAATCCGTCGCAATCTTCCATAATCTCTGTCTGGCATGGATTGCCGCATGATCGCGGACTCCGGCAGCAGACAAGAGAGCAAGGCCACAGGCACCGACGGCCCGGGCACGCAAGCACCGAAGCGTCGGGTGCTCGTCGCGCCGCCGCTTGCACCGGAATTGCCCGCCGCGGCAAGCCACGAAGGCTTGCCGTTCCTGACGATCGTGGCCATCGTCGTGCTGGCCGGGTTGTCGCATCTCACCGGAGCGCCGGTCATCCTCACCATTGGCCTTGTGGCGGCCAGCCTTGCCGGTCTCGCCATGCATCTGCGCAGCCGTCGCTACGAGCGCCGGACGGCGGCGTTGCTCGACGAAACGGCGGCCCGCAGCCGTGCCGAGATCGAGACGCTCGCCGACCGCATGTGGGAGATGCAGGAGAGCGAGGAGCGTTTCCGCGGACTGATCGACGCGCTCGGCGACCTCGTCGTCCATCGCGACCGCGACGGCAACATTGTCTATGCCAACAAAGTGTTCGCCTCGCTCGTCGACACCGACCAGCGTGATCTCGCCGGCAAGACGCTGTCCGARCTCGGCATCGATGTCGGCATCGTGCCCGATGCCGCYTTCTCCGACCATGAATGCCTGAGCTCCACCGACGTCGCCATCCGTTYGCCGGCAGGGCCGCGCTGGTTCTCCTGGATCGAGCTGTCGGTGCGCGACAAGGACACGGGCGCCGTATCGCACCGGGCGATCGCGCGCGACATCACCGCCCGCAAGCGCGCCGAATCGTCGCTGATCACGGCCCGCGAGCGAGCGGAATATGCAAGCCAGGCCAAGTCGCGCTTCCTCGCCACCGTCAGCCACGAGATCCGCACGCCGATGAACGGCATCATGGGCATGGCGAAGCTGCTGGCCGACACCAACCTCTCGCCCGAGCAACGCACCTATGTCGGGGCGATATCCACCTCGGCAAGCGCGCTGCTCGCCCTGATCGAGGATCTGCTCGACTATTCCAAGATCGAGGCCGGCCGCTTCGAACCCGAGCCRCAGCCGACGTCGCTGCGTGAGGTCGCCGACAACATCATCGAGCTTCTCGCGGCAAAAGCCTTCGCCAAGAACATCGGCCTTGGCTGCCACGTCGAACCCGATGTGCCGCAGATGATCACGGCCGATCCGGGGCGTGTCCGCCAGGTGCTGCTCAACCTCATCGGCAATGCCGTCAAGTTCACCGACGCCGGCGGCGTGCTGCTCGTCGTGGCGCGCGTCCGCACCGAAACCACCGACCGCATCTGCTTCACCATCACCGACACCGGTCCCGGGCTGCGCGAAGAGGACATGGAGCGTATCTTCGAGGAGTTCGAGCAGTCCGACGGCACTTCGACCAGGGTACATGGCGGCGCCGGGCTCGGCCTTGCTATTTCGAAGCGGCTGGCGATCGCCATGGGCGGCACGATCTCGGTTTCCAGCCGGCTCGGCGAAGGATCCGAATTCATCTTCGACATCCCGGCCAATGTCGCGACCGATCCGCCCCAGCAACGCAACACCATCCTGCGCGACCGGCGCGCGGTGATCGTCTCCAAGAACGCAATCGAAGCGGACGCGATCGCGCGCACGATCCGCGCGCATGGCGGCTCGGTCGAGATCGCCGCGACACCCGCGCAAGCCGCTCCATATGCGGCCGGCTGCAACGCGCTGCTGATCGATGCTGCGCTCGAAAACAGCGACGGGCGCTTGCTCAAGCGCCTGCGCCAGAGCGGCTTTACCGATTGCGAAGCCATCACCCTGATCGCCCCGACCGATCGCGGCACGCTCGGCGAATTCCGCTCCAGCGGTTACGCCACCTTCCTTGCCCGGCCGGTGCGCGGCGAAACGCTGCTGCGCGTGCTCCTGACCAGCCATGTGCCGGCACCAGCCCGGCCCCAGCCCGAACAGCGGGGCCTCTCGTCCGCCCGACGCCGCAATCAGGGGCTCTCGGTGCTGATCGCCGAGGACAATGACATCAATGCGATGCTCGCGCGCGCCACGCTGCTCAAGGCCGGACACCGCGTCAAGGTCGTCGGCAACGGCAAGGCCGCCGTCGAGGCCGTCACCGATGCCGGTCTCAAACATCGCTTCGACGTGGTGCTTATGGACCTGCACATGCCGGTGATGGACGGGCTGGATGCGATCGCCGCCATCCGGCGCCACGAGGAAGCGCTTGCCGTGCCGCCCATCCCGATCATGGTGCTTTCCGCCGACAGCCAGGAAAAGACGCGCCATGCCGTGCTTGCGCATGGCGCCAGCGGTTTCGTCACCAAGCCGCTGGACCCGGACGCGCTCGTCCATGCCGTCGAGACCCAAGCCGCGGCCTGACGAATTTTTTACCTGTCGAAAGCCTTGGATTGCCTGGGTTTCGCCAGCACAGAGTAGCCGGTTGCGCGTATTCGCCAGCCGGCGAAGTATTGCCCCCCACGTCGTATCACGGTACTGTCACAATCCTGTTGCACCTACACCGTATCCCCGTGCCAAGAGGGATGGCTCGAAGGAGAATCACTCGTGCATACAGTCATGCCGGAACGTGACACTCGGCCGAACGCCGGCGGCGCCCTGCTCGCTGCCCGGACCGCCGATGCTGTTGCAAATGGGGCACCACTGGGCCGCATCGGCAACCTCGAGGTGCGGCTCGCCCGCGGCGAGGCCGAGATCGCGGCTGCCCAGGAGGTGCGCTACCGGGTATTCTACGACGAGCTTGGCGCCAGGAAGGATCTGTTCCAGGCGCAGGATCGGCGCGATTCCGACCGTTTCGACCCGCTTTGCGACCATCTGCTGGTTCTGGACACCTCGCTTCCGGGCCCTGAGCACCGTCGTATCGTCGGCACCTACCGCTTGCTGCGGCAGGAGATCGCCGCGGCCGCCGGCGGTTTCTACTCCGAGGGCGAGTTCGAGCTGACAAAGCTGATCGCGCGCCATCCGGGCCAGCGCTTCCTCGAACTCGGCCGCTCCTGCGTTCTGCCGGAATACCGCTCCAAGCGCACCATCGAGGCGCTCTGGCAAGGCATCTGGGCCTACATCAACCACTACGGCATCGGCGTCATGACCGGCTGCGCCTCTTTCCATGGCATTGTGCCGGCCGCTCACGCCGAGGCGCTCACCTATCTCGCCCATCACTGCCGCACCAATCAGGCATGGGACGTCCGCGCGGTTCCCGGCCGCTATTGCTCGATGGATCTGATGCCGATCGAGGCTGTGAACACCAAGGCGGCGATCGCGGCCATGCCGCCGCTGGTCAAGGGCTACCTGCGCGTCGGCGCCCGCATCGGCGACGGCTGCGTCATCGACCATGAGTTCTCGACCGTCGACGTGTTCGTCGTCATGCCGGTCAAGGAGATCGGCGCCCGCTACGTCAACTACTATGGCGGCGAAGGCCAGCGCTTCGCGGCTTGACTCTAGCGAATAGCGAATAGCGAATAGCGAAAGAAGTACGTCGTTGCGGATGGTTACAACAGCCCTATTCGCTACTCCCTATTCGCTATTCGCTATTCGCTCGCTCACGGAATATCTTCCGGCCGCCGCCCCGGCCGGCTCTTATACGCCGGAAACGACCAGCCGAATTTCAGCGCGCCGCCGCGCACGAAAAATGCCGCGGCGAAACCGAGCAGGCTGGATGCGAGCGCCGGCAGGCCGGCAAGGTCGCCAAGCGTGAAGAGCGTGGCGCCCGCAAGGGCCGCCGTGACATAGATTTCCGGCCTGAGCAGTACGGAAGGCTCGCCGGCGAGCAGGTCGCGCAAAATGCCGCCGAAAGTCGCCGTGAGCACGCCCGTGACGACGGAAACGACCGGCGAGCCGGTGACCGCCAGGCCCTTTGCCGCGCCCATCACCGCGAAAGCGGCGAGCCCTATCGCATCGAGCCATAGCAGCAGCTTGTAACGGGACTCGAAGCGGTGGGCGCTGAAGAAGACCAGCACCGCGACCACGGCGCAGATCAGCACATAACCGGTATTGGCGACCCAGAACACCGGCAGGTTGAGGATGACGTCGCGCAGCGTTCCGCCGCCGATGCCGGTGACGCTGGCCAGGAACAGGAAGCCGATGATGTCGAGTTGCTTGCGCGATGCGGCGAGCGCGCCCGTCGCCGCGAAGACTGCGACGCCGGCGTAGTCGAGCAACTCGATGGGATTCATGTGTCAGCGAATAGTGAGTAGCGAATAGCGAGTAGGGAATAGCACGAAGCCGTGGATAAATATCAGCCCCCTACTCGCTACTCCCTATTCGCTACTCACTATCAAGCATCCTTCTCAGCCTGCTCATTGACAGGCCCCGGCTCTACCGGCGCTTCGCCAGCCGCCTGCTTCGGGCCGCCCTTGGCGACGCCGACCATGGCCGGTCGCAGCACCCGCTCGCCGATCGAATAGCCCGGTTGCACGACTTGCACGACCGTGCCGGCCGGGACGTCGGGATTGGGGACCTCGAACATCGCCTGGTGGAAGTTCGGATCGAACTTCTCGCCTTCCGGCGCCAGTTTCTTCACGCCGTGCCGCTCGAGCGCCGAGAGCATGGCGCGTTCGGTGAGATCGACGCCTTCGATCAGCGCCTTGAAGCCGGCATCGCCGGCGGCCTTGGCCTCGGCGGGGATGGCATCCAGCGCGCGGCGCAGATTGTCCGACACCGACAGCATGTCACGCGCGAAATTGGCGACAGCGTAAGCGCGTGCGTCGTGCACGTCGCGCGCGGTGCGCCGCCGCAGGTTCTCCATTTCGGCCGCGACGCGCAGCGCGCGGTCCTTCAGGTCCTCGTTTTCCTTCAGCAGCCGCACAAGCGCTTCATAATCGCCATCGACGCCGCCTTCCGCACGCTCGCCCGAAGCCTGGGTGGCCTCGATATCCTCGGGCACGCGTTCGTCTTTTGCCTGGTCGCTCATCGCCGTTTCCCGTCATTCGGATTGGTCTGGATTTGCGCCCGATATCGAGGTTTGAGGGTCAAAAATCAAGGGGCAAGCGCCGTTGGCCGCCGCACGGCCGATCATTCGAAGTTAATTCAAATTTTACCGTAACGACCAGCTTCGCTTGCCATCCGAAGTCGAGGTGGGAACCATTACCGGGCTGCGGGAGTTTCGAAGCCGACACAGGATTTTGGGACGATGAACGGCAACAAGAGCAAAAGGCACGCCAAACTTGCCGCCGATATCCGGCGRCAAGTGGGCAGCGAGGCGACGAAGCGCCTTCTGCGCGCGTTRCCGCCCTTTCGGCTGGAAAAGGACATGCCCAAACGGCTCAGGGATCTGCTCGATCGCCTCGATAGAGCCGATAGAACCACGGCAAACGGCGAGCARCACTGATAGCTGCACACTGGAAAGGCAGCGGCCCGTCGTCAGCCCGTGCGCTTGCGCCGCCAGGAATATTTCGGCCCCTTGGGCTCGGGCTCGACGGCCGGTTGGTAGTAGACCGGCAGTCCGCCCGTACGGCCTTCCTCGAGCCGCTTCAGCAGCACCGGGTTGGAGACCTCGAACTCGTCGAAGCCAAGCCTCAGCATATGCGGCAGCTGATCGACCAGCACTTGGCCCGTGGCACGAACCGCGCCCTTGAAATGATGCCGGCTGCGCAGCAACTCGCCCTTGGAGAAGGAACGGCCGTCATTGAAGGCCGGAAAGGCCAGCGCCACCAACGACAGATGGTCGAGCAGCCCGACGATCTTGTCGAGTTCGTCGCCGGGCAGCAAGAGCACGCCGATACGCTCCTTGGCCGATTTGCGGGTCTCATCGTCCAGCGCGAGGAAGACTTGCAGCGGCAATATGAAGCGGCCGTTGCCGGCAAGCGCCTCGGCGCTTTCGGCATGGACCCATTCGTCCTCGCGAAAACCCTTCGGGGTCCAGAGGCGGGTCCCCGGTGTCGTCGATTCAGTCATCAAAATTCCTAAAGCCCCAAAGATTCCAAGGATACGTCGCTATTCAGGTCAGGCCGAGTCGAAAATGGTGGCTTCCGAGAACCGGAGCGGAGCGTACTTAAAGTACGTGAGCACCGGCCTACGCCGGCCGTAGCCTAAATTTAACTGCCACGCCACTCATTGATGCTTCGGCCGGCGAAGGCCGGAAGCGCAGRAAGTCGCCATTTGCAGGCCGGCCTCACCTGAATAACGGCTTATCCTTAAAGCGAAGCGTCGGTCAGCGACTTCTCCAGCCCCGACAGGTGGATACCGCACTCGGTCTTGGCATGCCCTGCCCAGCGGCCGCTGCGCGCGTCCTCGCCAGGCTGCACCGGTTGCGTGCACGGGAAGCAACCGATCGAGAGATAGCCGTAGGCAACCAGCGGATTTTCGCGCAGCGCATGCGCGCGCATGTAGTCGGCCTGGTCCGAGGTCGTCCAGTGCGCCAGCGGATTGATRCGGATACGCGAACCGACCGCCTCGAAGACGGGCAACGCCRCACGCGTCGACGCCTGGAAGCGCTTGCGCCCGGTGAACCAGGCACGAAATGGCTCGACACCGCGCGCCAGCGGCTCGACCTTGCGCACATTGCAGCAGGCGTCGGTGTCGGTCTCGTGCAGCCTGCCGGTCGGATCGACGCGCTCCAGCGCCGCATCCTCGGGCTTGATCACCCTGACGTCGGTCAGGCCGAAATCGGCGACCAGCGCGTCGCGATAGCCGAGCGTTTCCTCGAAATGCTTGCCAGTGTCGAGGAAGATCACCGGCAGCGAGCGGTCGATCTCGGCGATCATGTGCAACAGAACCGCCGAATCCGCGCCGAAGGACGACACGGCCGCGATGTTGCCGTGGAAGAACTCCCGCGCCGACCGCTCGATGATCTCGATCGGCTTCAGGTGGCCGAGCAGCGCGTCCAGCCCCGCCGCCTCGGCGGCTATGCCGGCCTCGACGCCGCCGATCCGGTCAAGCGGCCTTGGTTTCGCCAGCATAGAGCGCCTCCTTGAACGGCGCCGGACCGACACGGCGGTAAGCGTCGATAAAACGTTCATCGGGACTGAGCCGAAGGCCGAGATAGGTGTCGACGATCTGCTCGATGGCGTCGGTGATCTCTTCCGAGGAGAAGCCTCGGCCGATGATCTCGCCGACCGACGTGTTCTCGTCGGCCGAGCCGCCGAGGGTTACCTGATAGAGCTCGGAGCCCTTCTTCTCGACGCCGAGAATGCCGATATGGCCGACATGGTGATGGCCGCAGGCATTGATGCAGCCGGAGATCTTCAACTTMAGTTCGCCGATCTCACGCTGCCGTTCCAGCGAGGCGAAGCGGCGMGAGATTTCCTGCGCCACCGGGATGGAGCGSGCCGTGGCCAGCGCGCAATAGTCCAGGCCCGGGCAGGAGATGATGTCGCTGATCAGGTTGGARTTGGCCGTCGCCAGCCCGATCTCGAYCAGCGCATCGTAGACCGCCTTGAGATCGGCSCGCGCCACATGCGGCAGGATCAGGTTCTGCTCRTGGCTGACSCGCAACTCGTCGAAGGCGTATTTCTCGGCGATATCGGCGACGGCCTCCATCTGGCTGTCGGTCACGTCGCCAGGCACTTCGCCGATACCCTTGAGCGAAATCGTCACCGCCGCATAGTCGGGGTGACGGTGCGTCACGACATTCTGGTCGAGCCATTCGGAAAAGCTCTTGGAATCGAGCCGCGCTTGCTTGACGACAGCATCGCCTTGGGGCCGGGCAGACAGCGCGGGTGGCGCGAAATACGCGTTGATCGCCTGGATATCCGCCTCCGGCAGCTTCAGCTCGGTATCCTTGAGCTGCTGCCATTCAGCCTCGATCTGCCGCACGATCTCCTCGACGCCGGTCTCATGGACGAGGATCTTGATGCGCGCCTTGTATTTGTTGTCGCGACGGCCATAGAGGTTGTAAACGCGCAGGATCGCCGTGCAATAAGACAGCAGCTCGGCTTCCGGCAGGAAGTCGCGGATCTTCTTGGCGACCATCGGCGTGCGGCCCAGGCCACCGCCGACAAAGACGGCAAAGCCCAGTTCGCCGGCGGCGTTCTTCTTCAGATGCAGGCCGATGTCATGCGCCTGGATGGCGGCCCGATCGCGCTCGGCGCCCGTCACCGCGATCTTGAACTTGCGCGGCAGGTAGGAAAATTCCGGATGGACCGAGGACCACTGCCGCAGGATTTCCGCATAGGGCCGCGGATCTGCGACCTCGTCGGCGGCCGCCCCGGCAAAATGGTCCGCGGTGACGTTGCGGATGCAATTGCCGCTGGTCTGGATGCAATGCATCTCGACACTGGCGAGATCGGCGAGGATCGCCGGAACGTCTGCGAGCGCCGGCCAGTGGAACTGCAGGTTCTGGCGCGTGGTGAAATGGCCGTAGCCCTTGTCATATTTGCGCGCGATATGGCCGAGCATGCGCAATTGCCGGCTGTTCAGCGTGCCATAGGGCACAGCGATGCGCAGCATATAGGCATGGAGCTGCAGGTAGACGCCGTTCATCAGCCTGAGCGGCCGGAACTGGTCCTCAGTGATCTCGCCAGCAAGTCGGCGCTGGACCTGGTCGCTGAACTGGGCGACTCGGGCCTGAACGAAATCGTGGTCGAACTCGTCGTAACGGTACATGCTTCGTCTTTCAGGGCGCGTCCGCCCGTTGCCTACCTTGGATTTAAGCCGCCCGTGCCGCTTGCTTGCCGAGATCGGGGTGGATGGTTGGGCCGGCGGCACGGATCTTCTCGCGCAGCCGCACCGGCTCGACCAATCCGCCGACCACGGTGACGTCGATCAGATTGACGTCGACCACCTCATTGTTGGCGGCAGCCGCGGCGCCGATCGCTTCCAGCCGGTCTTCGGCTGTCTTGTCGTAGGCGAGATCGGCGTGAACCACCGTTTCCGCCCAGCCGCCATCGGCGTACCATACGACGATGCCGTCGGAGAGCCTGTTTGCGGTCAGAACTTTCATTCCAGTACTCCTTCGGCCGCCACATCGGCCGTATCTTTTTGCCCATGCGCCGCAAGCGCCTCGGACCGTTCGAAATTGGCGCCGGCGACCGCGTCGCCGATGATCGTCATGACCGGGCCGCTGAGGTCGGCACGCGCCTCCAGCGACGGCAGGTCGGCCAGCGTGCCATGGAAACGCCGGCGGTTGCCGAGGCTGGCATTCTCGACGACGGCGACAGCCGTGTCCGGCGAAAGCCCGGCCTCGATCAGGCGGCCTGCGACCTCCGCCGCGACCGAGCGGCCCATATAGACGGCGACCGTCGCGCCCGAGATGGCGAGCTTGGCCCAGTCCGGCAACGAATTGCCCTTGAGATCGTGACCGGTGGTGAAAACCATGGAGGAGGACACGCCGCGCAGCGTCAGCGGCAGCTCGAAATCGGCAGCGGCGGCGAAGGCGGCGGTAACGCCTGGAACGACCTCATAGGCGATGCCGGCATCGCGCAACGCCGCCATCTCCTCGCCGGCGCGGCCGAACACCAGCGGATCGCCCGACTTCAGCCGCACCACGCGCTTGCCCGAGCGGCCGAGWTCGATGAGCAGYGCGTTGATCTCTTSCTGGCTCTTGGAATGGCAGCCCTTGCGCTTGCCGACSGGCAGACGCTCGGCATCGCGGCGGCCCATGGCGACGATCGYCTCCGGCACCAGCGCGTCATAGACGATCGCATCGGCYTCCATRAGCAGGCGATGGGCGCGCAGCGTGAGCAGGTCCTCGGCGCCCGGGCCTGCGCCGACAAGCGCGATATGACCCTTGGCGGGTTCGTCAGAGCCGAGCAGATCGATGGCGGCATCCCGCGCCTCGGCAAACTCGCCGGCCTCGATAGCCTTGGCCGGCGCGCCGGCGAAGAAGTCGTTCCAGAAGCGCCGGCGCCGGTTGCCCTTCGGCAGCGTCCCGGCCGCGGCGCGGAACGAAGCGGCGAACGCGGCCAGCCGACCGAGCGACGGCGACAGCATGCGGTCGATACGGGCACGCAGCATCTGCGCCAGCACCGGCCCGGCGCCCTCGGTGCCGATGGCGATCGCGACCGGCGCCCGGTTGACCAGCGCCGGGGTGAAGAAATCGCAGAGTTCAGGCCGGTCTACGACATTGACCGGAATGCCCAGGCGGCGCGCATCCTCGGCGATCCGGCGATCGAGGGCCTCATCGCCGCTGGCGGCAAACACCATGGCGGCGCCCTCCAGGTGCACAGCGTCGTAGATGGCATCGGCATGGACGGCGCCAGCGGTTGCAATGAAGTCCAGGAGTTCGGGCTCGGCATCATCGGCGATGATGCGCAACTGCGCGCTCGACTGCGCGAGCAGCCGCGCCTTGGCAAGCGCTTCCCCGCCATTGCCGACAATGGCCACGGCTTCGCCTTCGACCCGCACGAAGACGGGAAAGGCGTTGAGCTTGGCGTTGGCTGGCGACATGGCGATACGCAATAGAGGAACAGTCTGGCAGTTTTATGCGCGCGCGCCAAAATGCAGAAGGCACGCACTCGCGCRCGCCGTGGRGGCAGGCAATCGCTTTTTCGCAACTGCAAAAGGCAGGAGAAAAAAATTCTACCCAAGAGCAACAGGYGGKCAGGCAACCGAGGAGACCGCCTTGATACGYCGCAATTTTTAGCGTCYTGGCCGGTCAACGGCAAAATAGTTTTTTCTAAATTCTACAAAGTTAGTAGATTAAAGCGACGCCRGCRCCGATGGCGGCYYGSGCGATTGATTGCGCCCACATGTTYGAGGCCGGSCGRGATTTTTYTSGKCCGGTGCCYGCSYGGCGTCGATTTCTGCTYRGCGRTGGTTGCATCATCGCSRTGCTCTCCACCATATTGCGAGAGGCGGCSGCCTCGGGCGGCGCCCATCCGACATCRCGATTTTCGAAAGGCGCTCCATAGACAATGCCGCATGACACGCCCCTTATCGCCACCATTGTCGCCGGTCTGGGGCTGGCTTTCGTCTTCGGCGCCTTAGCCAATCGTTTCCGCATACCGCCGCTCGTCGGCTATCTCGTGGCCGGCGTCCTGGTCGGRCCGAACACGCCGGGCTTCGTCGCCGATGCCGGYCTCGCCAACGAGCTTGCCGAGATCGGCGTCATCCTCCTGATGTTCGGCGTCGGCCTGCATTTTTCGCTCAAGGACCTCTTGTCGGTCCGCGCCATCGCCGTGCCGGGCGCCATCGTGCAGATCGGCTTTGCCACGCTGCTCGGCGTCGGGCTTGCCTGGTTGCTCGGATGGTCGCTGGGCGCCGGCCTGGTGTTTGGCCTGGCGCTTTCCGTCGCCTCGACCGTGGTGCTGCTGCGTGCCCTGCAGGAGCGGCGGCTGATCGAGACCGAACGCGGCCGCATCGCCGTCGGCTGGCTGATCGTCGAGGATCTCGCCATGGTGCTGGCGCTGGTGCTTTTGCCCGCGCTCGCCGGCGTGCTGGGAGGACAGCCGCAGGCCGACGACCATACGAGCCTGCTGACCCTGCCCGCCAGCTACGGCATATGGGGCGTCGTCGGCATCACGCTGGCCAAAGTCGCCGCTTTCGTCGTCGTCATGCTGGTAGTCGGCCGCAGGGTCATTCCCTGGATCCTGCACTATGTCGCCCACACCGGCTCGCGCGAGCTGTTCCGGCTGTCGGTGCTTGCCATCGCGCTCGGCGTCGCCTTCGGCGCGGCAAAGCTGTTCGGCGTGTCGCTGGCGCTCGGCGCCTTCTTCGCCGGCATGATCATGAGCGAGTCCGAGCTCAGCCACCAGGCGGCTGAAGAATCGCTGCCCTTGCGCGATGCCTTTTCCGTGCTGTTCTTCGTCTCGGTCGGCATGCTGTTCGACCCGTTCAGCCTGATGAGCAACGGCCTGCCGGTCCTGGCCACGCTCATCATCATCATCCTCGGCAAATCGCTCGCCGCGTTCGTGATCGTCGTCGCCTTCCGCTATCCGATTGCWACYGCGCTGATGATCTCGGCCAGTCTCGCCCAGATCGGCGAATTCTCCTTCATCCTGGCYGAGCTCGGCGTCGGGCTCAAGCTTCTGCCGCAACAGGGCCGCGACCTGATCCTCGCCGGCGCCATCCTGTCGATCCTGCTCAATCCGCTGATGTTCTTCATCGTCGACCGGATGAAGCCTTGGCTGGAAAAGCGCGCCGGCAAGGCTGCCACGCCGGAGGAGGCAAGGCCGATCGGACCGGCGACCGAGCCTGGCCAGGTCGCCTCGGTGGCCGCGGCTTCGGAAAGGGACGATGGRCCACCRCCGCGGACAGCGCTCGCCGGGCACTCGATCCTCGTCGGCTACGGCCGCGTCGGCAGCCTCGTCGGCGCGGCACTGAAGGAAGCAGCCCTGCCCTTCCTGGTCATCGAGGATGCCGACAAGACCATTGCGAAACTGACGGCTGGCGGCATCGAGACCGTCACGGGCAACGCCGCCAATGCGGAAGTCTTTTCAGCGGCCAATCCCGAAGGCGCGRAGCGGCTGATCCTTGCCATYCCCAATGCCTTCGAGGCCGGACAGATCGTGCTTCGAGCCCGMGCCGCCAATCCCGGCATCAACGTCATTGCGCGCGCCCATTCCGATGCCGAGGTCGAGCATTTGAAGGGGCTCGGAGCCGACACCGTGATCATGGGCGAACGCGAGATCGCCCGAGGGATATTGGAAGTGGTGACGGGCGGAGGCCCTGTGGAGACCGTAAAGGCCGGGTAGCCTCGAGCATGATGCCGAAAAGTGTGAAGCGGTTTTCGGGCGACATCATGCTAAACGCACTCACACGTGCTGGCCGCCGTTGATGTGGATTTCCGATCCGGTCACGTAAGACGCCTGGGCCGTGCACAGGAAGAAGATGATGTCGGCGACCTCCGACGTGGCGCCCAAGCGTCGCATCGGGATCGTCTCGACGATCTTGTCGGTGCCGGGCGACAAGATCGCCGTGTCGATCTCGCCCGGCGCGATCGCGTTGACACGGATGCCGTGCGGACCGAAATCATGCGCCATTTCGCGCGTCAGCGAGCCGAGCGCCGCCTTCGACGTCGCATAAGCGGTGCCGGCGAACGGATGCACCCTGGTGCCCGCGATCGAAGTGACGTTGACGATCGAGCCCTTGGCAGCGGCAAGCTCCTTGAACAGGCCCCTTGCCAGCATGATCGGCGCGAAGAAGTTGACCTGGAACACATCGCGCCAGACATGCATCGGCGTGTCGATCGAGTTCATGCGGCTGCCGTCCTTCAGCTTCGGCGAGATGCCGGCATTGTTGACCAGCGCATGCAACTGGCCGCCATGCGCCTCGAGCCGGTGACGGATTTCCGAAACCGCGATGCCGACATCTTCCTGGTCGGCAAGGTCGACCTTGATGTGATCCTCAGGGCCTGCCGGCCACGGGCAGTCCTCGGCGAACGCCTGGCGCGAGCAGGTGATGACGCGCCAGCCCTCGCGCGAAAAGCGTTTCACCGTCGCATGGCCGATGCCACGACTGGCGCCGGTGAGCACGATGGTTTTTCTGGTATCGGTTTCAGCCATGGCTTGATCTCCGGGCCGGACATGTAGCCGAAGGCGTCCGCCATGGCGAGAGGCGAGTTGCCGCTCAAACGATGATCCCGGAAAGTGGACACCGATTTCCGGAAAAGATCACGGTCGACCAAAAATTTTAACCGCCACCCAGGATGTCGAGGATCGACGTGTTTCGCTTCTTGGTCGGGCCGCCGACATTGCCGGGCGGCACCGGATGCTTGATCGAGGCCGTCTCGCCGCTGTCGCTCGGCATGCCGAAGCCGCCGGCGTCGACAGTTTCGGCCGGCCGCGCGGTTCGCGCTGGCCGCGCGGGCGCCGCCGGTGCCTGCGCAACGGGCGCCGACTGACCGACCGGCGCGGGCGGCGTCGGAGGCGGCTGCGCGTTGTCCGCCGACGGGATCTCATCAGGCACGATCGTGTCGGATGGCGTCGACTTCCAGGTTCCAGGCAGCGGCCGCACCGGCACGCCTTGATGCGCCGCCACCATGAACTCGTGCCAGGCCTGCGCCGGCAAAGCGCCGCCGGTGACCTTCTTCATCGGGCTGCCGTCGTCATTGCCGAACCAGACGCCGGTGGTGAGGTTCGCGGTGTAGCCCACGAACCAGGCGTCGCGCGAGTTCTGGCTGGTGCCGGTCTTGCCGGCCGACGGCCAGTTGAACGCGGCCTTCTTGGCGGTGCCGGTCTCGACGGTGCCGGTCATCATCGAATTCATCATGCCGACGATGTCGGACTTGATAACGCGCGGCGCGCTGCCGCCATTGTTCTCGTAGAGCACCTTGCCATTTGCCGTGGTGATGCGGCGGATGAAATGGACGTCAGGCTTGTAGCCGCCATTGGCGAACGGCACATAGGCGGCGGTCAGTTCCAGCGGCGTCACCTCGGAGGTGCCGAGCGCGATCGAGGTGTTGGTCTGCAGGTCGGACTGGATGCCCATGCGGTGCGCGGCTTCCACCACCGCGTCGGGTCCGACTTCCATGGTGAGCTGAGCGGCCACCGAATTCAGCGACTTGGCCAGCGCCGTCGCCAGCGTCACCTTGCCATAGTACTTGCCGCCGTAATTGTCGGGCGTCCATTTGCCGATCTTGATCGGCGCGTCGTTGCGCATCGAGTCCGGCGTGCGACCAGCCTCGAGCGCTGCCATATAGACGAACGGCTTGAAGGCCGAGCCAGGCTGGCGCCGCGCTTCCGAGGCGCGGTCGAACTGGCTGGTCGAATAATCGTAGCCGCCGACCATGGCGCGCACGGCGCCGGAATCGTCGATCGACACCAGCACGCCCTGGGTGACGTTGAGCTTCTTGCCATTGTCGTCAATCAGCCGGCGGATCGATTGTTCGGCAAGCTTCTGCAGCGTGAGGTCCACCGTCGTGTCGACGACGATGTCGCCGCGCACGTCGCCGATCAGGTCGGGCAGCTCGCCCATGACGGTGTCGGCAACGTAGTTCTCCGATCCGGTCCAGTAGGACGGCGCGCGCGTCGCCGGCGCGCTGAGCGCGACCTTGTATTCCTTGTCGCTGATCTTGCCTTCCTCGCGCATGGCGGCGAGCACGAGTTGCGCGCGTTCCTCCGCCGCCTTTGGGTCGCGCGCCGGCGACAGCCGCGACGGCGCCTTTAGCAGGCCGGCCAGAAGGGCAGCCTCGGAGAGCGAGACGTCACGCGCGCTCTTGCCGAAATAGCGCCGCGACGCCGCTTCCACGCCATAGGCGCCGGAGCCGAAATAGACCCGGTTGAGGTACATTTCGAGGATCTGGTCCTTGGTGTGCTTGTGCTCCAGCCACAGCGCCAAAAGCACTTCCTGCACCTTGCGCTCAAGCGTGCGGTCAGGCGTCAGGAACAGGTTCTTTGCCAGCTGCTGCGTCAGCGTCGAGCCGCCCTGCGAGAAGTGCCTGCCGAGCAGGTTGGTGACCATGGCGCGCGAGAGACCGATCGGATCGATGCCGAAATGTGAATAGAAGCGGCGGTCCTCGATGGCGACGACGGCCTCCGGGATATAGGGCGACATTTCGTGCAGGCCGACAGCTTCGCCGCCGCTCATGCCGCGATTGGCGATCAGCCCGCCGTCGACCGAGACAATCTTGATGTTGGGCGCGCGGTCGGGGATCGACCATGTCGTGGCCGCCGGCATCTTGGCGCCGTAGTAGATGACGACGCCGGCCACCGCGATGCCGCCCCAGATGCACAGCACGAAGCACCAGTAGAGCAAGCGGGTGGCAATGCCGAGCAGCCCCCGCCGGTTGCGGTCGCGGCCGCGACCACGTGATTTCGCCTTGGCCGATTTCCCTTTTGCGGTTGTTTTGCGGCTGCGCGGCACGACGCGATCCTCCTCGCTCACCGAGAAGCCTTCGGAGGATTTCGCGCGCGGCGATCCCTCGAAGCTCGGTTCGATGCGACTGTCTCTGCGGTTCGCCATGCGCTTTGCTTGTCTGCCCCGGTGCCGATGGCGCTCGGGTTGCAGACTAGATGCGGCGGTTTAAAGGCGCGTTAAGTGGAGAAAAATCGAAGCGACTAATAATCAATTGCTTGGCGATCGGGCGATAGTAGGCAGACACGAGCACAACCGACCGCCCGAGCGATTGTCGTTTGCTCCTGTCGGAGCGCGATCGTCACAAGGGCCTCGACCGCGCCCCTATTTTGTTGCTTCCACCGCGGACTCAGCCGGTGGGTGGATCAGTCGATTGCGTCGCGAACCGAAAGCGCCGCTCTCGATGCCTGCATCACCGCGCCGACATGGCAGTAGCAGACGATCTCATGCAGTTGATAGTCGGTCAGCTCGAAGAAGCGCTTTGCCTCGCCATAGCTGTCGCCCTTCAGGCCCTCGTCGCGCAAGATCGGGTCCGCCAGGGCGACCGATATCGGCGAGCCGTCGCCGCGCATGACGTTACGGTCCGCCGGGGCACGGTATTCCGTACCGGTGAGCGCGGTCAGGAGCCGGCTGGGCTCGGCTTCGAGAAGCATGACCCAACGTAGGAGGCGCTGAGTTCTGCTCATGACGGGTTTGGCGGTGATGACCTCTGCAACCGCGTGCAGCTGGTCCAGTGTTTGGTGCTTCATGGCAACCTCCTAATAGCTAGGTTGGTTGACCCCAAACTCCCTACCCGCGCATGATACCGCCGAAGCGCCCGAACGTCACCCTTCTTCGACGTCCCGCTCTCGCAAGATTGAAGATATGCGGCCCCTTGCGGCTCGCCGACATCTGTTCGCCGTTTGCGGAATATCTGCGTGAAATCAGATATTTATCCTGCAGGCACCGGCAGCCGCGCGCCAACGCCAGCGGTGGCTTGCCCGCCCCGTCCGCCTGCCGCGGCTTCCAGGAGCGATAGCGGTCCTTGGATGATCGGATGAGCCTCCAACCCGTCACCGCTTGCGCGAGGCCTGTCGGCTTCAGTTCTGCTGTATCGAAATGCCCTTGTCGTCGATCTTGAGCTCGACGCCCTTCGGCCTGGTCTGCTCGCGATAGATGTAGATCCCGAGCGCGATGACCACGACGATCAGCGCGCCGATGATGAGATAGAGCGTGTTCTGTCTCATCGGGCTCCCTTCTTGCGGTCGAGCCTCACGCCCGCTTCAGGACGCGGACCACCAGCAAAAGGATGATGGCGCCGAGCGTGGCRTAGATGATGGATGCCAGGGTGCCGCCGCCGACGGCAAAGCCCAGTTTCGGGAACAGCCAGCCGGCGATGAAGGCGCCGATGATGCCGACGATGATGTTGCCGATCAGGCCGAAGCCGAAGCCCGACACGATGCGACCGGCCAGCCAGCCGGCGATGGCGCCGATGATGATGAAGACGAGAAGACTTTCGATACCCATGCAAGGTCCCTCCGGGCAAACGGCGAGATCGAAGCTAGAGCATGATGCCGAAAAGTGTGAAGCGGTTTTCGAGCGACATCATGCTCTATCTCCTTGATTTAGAGCCGGATTCAGATTTCGGATCGACAAGATCCGAAATCATCCGGCTCTAGGCTCCGACTCGGCCTTCGATATCAACGGCTTCAGGCTATGCGAAAGCGATTGGCCGCGCCAGCGACGTCATTGCTCGTCGTCGTCGCCCGATGCCGGCCGCCAGCTCGTCGGATCGACCTTCTTTTGCGTGTTGCTGTCGGTGTAGACCCACCAGCCGCCGTCGCGGTATTGCGCGATGGATTCGTTGACCACGCCGTCACCGTCCTTCCACATGACGGTGACCTTCGAGCCGTCCTTCGGCGCGCTGGCTATCGGTTTGCGTTCTGCCATTTTTCCCTCCCATTTTTCCCTCAAGGGACCGGCAGTAACGTCGCCTGACGCGCCGGGTTCCGTCAGCTGTGCGCGAAGATATCTTCCTCCGCCCAGCCCATCAGGTCGAGCTTGGCGCGCGTCGGCAAGAAACGGAAGCATGCATCGGCTTCCTTGGTGCGGCCCTCGCGCGCCAGCCGCCCGGCAAGCACGTCACGCAACTGATGCAGGTAGAGCACGTCCGAGGCGGCATATTCGAGCTGCTCGGGCGACAGCGTTTCGGCGGCCCAGTCCGACGACTGTTGCGCCTTCGACAGCCCGATGCCGAGCAGTTCGTTGCAGATATCCTTCAGGCCGTGCCGGTCGGTGTAGGTGCGGGTCAGCCGCGACGCGATCTTGGTGCAGAACACTGGCTCCGCCATGACGCCGAAGGCGTTGTAGAGCACCGCGATGTCGAAACGGCCGTAGTGGAACAGCTTGGTGATGGCACGGTTGCGGAGCAGGCTGACGAGGTTCGGCGCCTTCTTCTGGCCCGGCGCGATCTGGATGACGTCGGCGCTGCCGTCACCGGGAGATATCTGCACCACGCAGAGCCGGTCGCGATGCGGGTTGAGGCCCAGCGTTTCCGTGTCGATGGCAACCGCCGCGACATTGTAACGGGACAGGTCGGGCAGGTCGTTCTTATGAAAACGGATGTCGGCGGTCATTCTCTTCTCCGGATCGCGGTACAAACCTCCTCGCCGCGATCCGGAGAAAAATCAACAGAAACTTGGCTATCGCCTCAACGGGTCAACGCATCGAGGATGCGCGCCCAGGAGCGCTGCCCCTTGTGGAASGARGTCARCTCGTACTTYTCGTTGGGCGAGTGGATGCGGTCGTCGTCGAGGCCGAAGCCGACCAGCAGCGATTCCATGCCGAGATAGGTCTGGAAATCGCCGACCACCGGAATGGAGCCACCGCTGCCGGTGGTCACGGCCTGCTTTTCCCATTCGTCGGACAGCGCGTCCTTGGCCTTGGCCAGGAACGGCGAGTCGTATGAGAGCTGGATGGCCGACGAGCCGCCGCGCGGCTGGAATTCGACCGAGCAATCGGCCGGAATGCGCTCCCTGACGAAGGCCTCGAAAGCAGCGCGTATCTTTTTGGGATCCTGCTTGTGGACAAGGCGGAAGGATACCTTCGCCGAGGCTTCCGCGGCGATCACCGTTTTGAACCCTGCGCCCGTGTAGCCGCCGATGATGCCGTTGAACTCGGCCGTCGGCCGCGCCCAGGTGAGCTCCAGAACCGAGCGGCCCTTTTCGCCTGACGGGACAGACAGGCCGACCGGCCCGAGGAAGGTTTCAGCCGTCTCGCCCAGGGCTTCCCACGATTTCAAAACCTGCGCGGGAGTCTCCTCGACGCCGTCATAGAAGCCCGGAATGGTGACGCGGCCGTCCTTGTCATGCATGTCGGCCAGAATCCTGGCGAGGATGCGGATCGGATTGGCGGCCGCGCCGCCATAGAGCCCCGAATGCAGGTCGCGGTCGGCCGCCTTGACCGTGACCGTCTCGCCGACCATCCCTCGCAGGGAGACGCAGATCGAAGGCGTCTCGCGGTTCCACATGCCGGTGTCGCATACAAGCGCGAAGTCGGCCTTGAGTTCTGCCGCGTTCGCCTCCAGGAACGGTATCAGCGACGGCGAGCCGGATTCTTCCTCGCCCTCGAACAGGATGGTGACGCGGCAGGGCAGATTTCCATGCACCTGCTTCCAGGCGCGGCATGCCTCGACGAAAGTCATCAACTGTCCCTTGTCGTCGGCGGAGCCTCGGCCCGTGATCACCTTGCGGCCGGGCTCGATCTCCTTGATCGACGGCGTGAACGGGTCGGTTTCCCAGAGCTCGATCGGATCGACGGGCTGCACGTCGTAATGGCCGTAGAACAGAACGTGCGGCGAGCCCGCCGGCCCTTCATGATGCGCCACCACCATCGGATGTCCTGGCGTGCCGCGCACGCTGGCGTCGAAGCCGATCAGCTTCAGTTCGGCGACAAGCCACTCGGCGGCCTTGCGGCAGTCGGCTGCGTAAGCGGGATCCGTGGAGATCGACTTGATGGCGAGCAGGCCGAAGAGCCGTTCCAGGCTCTGGTCGAGATTCTGGTCTAGGCGGTCGAGGACGGGGGAGATTCTGGACATGGACGGGCCTTTCGCGTTTTGCGCCGACCCTAAAGGCCGGGGCCCGAAACGAAAAGCCGTGATCGTTGGACCAAGCAGCGAAAGCTGCCCGATGCGTGTCGTCCAAAGGCTTGGCGGGAGGCAAAAAAGAACCGCCGTGGTGGAGGGGGAACCACGGCGGTCTTTACTCGAAACGATGCGGCAGCCCGGAGAGGGGGGATAGGCTGCCGCAGTTTGCCCGGGATAGGCGGGGGACGGGCCTTGCTCCGGACTTCGGCGAAAATTGCCGATGACAGCTATTTGGGTCTGTGAACGTGGCGATTCAAGGGCACGAAAATTACACTTTTGTAACATGGCCGTGAACGACCCAAAACCGGCGAGCGGGGATATGTCAGGGTGTTGCCGGAACCCGTGGCCTCCGCAGCCTTTGGCATGGACCGCGAAGCTTTGCCGCGCTATCCCTGCCGGCATGAAAAAAGGCGATCATCTCTTCCTTGTCGACGGCTCCGGCTACATTTTTCGTGCCTATCACGCCCTGCCGCCGCTCAACCGCAAATCCGATGGCCTGCCGACCAGCGCCGTGCTCGGCTTCTGCAACATGGTGTGGAAGCTGATGCAGGATGCCCGCAACACCAGCGTGGGTGTCGTGCCGACGCATTTCGCCGTCATCTTCGACTATTCCTCCAAAACCTTCCGCAGCGAGCTCTATCCCGAATACAAGGCCAATCGCTCGGCTCCGCCCGAAGACCTCATCCCGCAATTCGGCCTCATCCGCCAGGCGACCGTGGCGTTCAACCTGCCCTGCATCGAGATGGAGGGCTTCGAGGCCGACGACATCATCGCCACCTATTGCCGGCTGGCCAGGGAGACCGGTGCCGACACCACCATCGTCTCGTCCGACAAGGATTTGATGCAACTGGTCGGCCCGACGGTCGGCATGTACGACCCGATGAAGGATCGCCAGATCGGCATTCCCGAGGTGATTGAGAAATGGGGCGTCCCGCCGGAAAAGATGATCGACCTGCAGGCGCTGACCGGCGACTCCGTCGACAACGTGCCGGGCGTGCCCGGCATTGGGCCGAAGACCGCCGCGCAGCTCCTGGAGCAGTTCGGTGACCTCGACGGGCTGCTCGCGCGCGCCGGCGAGATCAAGCAGGACAAGCGGCGCGAAACCATCATCGCCAATGCCGACAAGGCGCGCATTTCGCGTGAGCTGGTGACGCTGAAGAACGACGTGCCGCTGAAAGAGGGGCTGGACGATCTGGCGCTGCACGAGCCGGACGGGCCGAAACTTATCGGCTTCCTGAAGACGATGGAATTCACCACGCTGACGCGCCGCGTGGCGGAAGCGACGGCGACAGAGATCGGCGGCGTTCAGGCTTCCACGGTGACCATCGAACATGCCGACACGGCGCATGGTCCGGATGTCGGCGCCGGCGCGCCGCCTGCGCCGAGAGCAGCCGCAACAGCGGCTGACGCCGGCGCAAGGCCGGCCGCACCGCCGCAAGGCGACACCCCTTCCCAGCTCTCGGCGCTGCGGCTGGAACAGGCGACGGCGCGCAAGATCGACCCGTCGGCCTATACTGCCCTTCGCGATGCGGCCGCGCTGAAAGCCTGGATCGCCGAGGCAAAGGAAGCCGGCGTCCTTGCCTTCGACGCCGAGACCAGTTCGTCCGATCCGATGCAGGCCGATCTGATCGGCCTTTCCATGGCGATCGCGCCGGGCCGCGCCGTCTACGTGCCGCTCGCTCACACGAGCGGCAATGGCGACCTGCTTGGCGGCGGCCTGCTGGCGGACCAGATCCCGGTGCGGGAGGCGCTAGCGCTGCTGAAGCCCCTGCTCGAGGACAGGTCGGTCCTCAAGATCGTCCAGGACATGAAATACGACATCGTCGTGATGAGCCGGCACGGCATCGAGGTCGGGCCGTTCGACGACACGATGCTGATCTCTTATGTGCTCGACGCCGGCACTTCGGGCGGCCACGACATCGGCTCGCTGTCGGAGAAATGGCTGGGCCATGCACCGGCCTCGAAGAAGGATCTGGCCGGATCGGGAAAAAGCGCGATCGGCTTCGACCAGGTCGACATCGAACGGGCGACGGTCTACGCCGCCGGGCAGGCGGATGTGGCGCTGCAGCTCTGGCTGGTCCTGAAGCCCAGGCTTACCGCCAAGGGCCTCGTTTCCGTCTATGAGCGCCTGGAGCGGCCGCTCGTGCCTGTGCTCGCGCGCATGGAGCAGCGCGGCATCTCGGTCGACCGGCAGATTCTGTCGAGACTGTCGGGCGAGCTCGCGCAAGGCGCCGCCCGCGTCGAGGAGGAGATTTACGGGCTCGTCGGCGAGCGCATCAACATCGGCTCGCCGAAGCAGCTCGGCGATATCCTGTTCGGCAAGATGGGCCTGCCGGGTGGATCGAAGACCAAGACCGGCCAATGGTCGACCTCGGCGCAGCTGCTGGAAGACCTTGCCGCCGAAGGCCACGAACTGCCGCGCAAGATCGTCGACTGGCGCCAGCTGACCAAGCTGAAGTCGACCTACACCGATGCGCTGCCCGGCTTCATCAACCCCGGCACCAACCGCGTCCACACCTCATACGCGCTGGCSGCCACGACCACCGGGCGGCTGTCGTCSTCCGACCCCAATCTGCAGAACATCCCGGTGCGCACGGCGGAAGGCCGCAAGATCAGGACCGCCTTCATCGCCGAGAAGGGCCACAAGCTGGTCTCGGCGGACTACAGCCAGATCGAGTTGCGTGTGCTGGCCCACGTCGCCGATATCCCGCAGCTCAAGCAGGCTTTCGCCGACGGCGCCGACATCCACGCCATCACCGCGTCGGAAATGTTCAACGTGCCGGTCGAAGGCATGCCGTCAGAAGTGCGCCGGCGCGCCAAGGCGATCAATTTCGGCATCATCTACGGCATCTCGGCCTTCGGCCTCGCCAACCAGCTGTCGATCCCGCGCGAGGAGGCAAGCGCCTATATCAAGCGCTATTTCGAACGCTTCCCCGGCATCCGCGACTATATCGAGGAGACCAAGGCCTATGCCCGCGAGCATGGCTTCGTCGAGACGATCTTCGGCCGCCGCATCCACTATCCGGAGATAAGGTCGTCAAACCCGTCGGTCCGCGCCTTCAACGAACGCGCCTCCATCAACGCCAGGCTCCAGGGCACCGCGGCCGACATCATCCGCCGCGCCATGGTGCATATGGAGGAAGCGCTGGAGAAGGCGAAGCTCTCTGCCCGCATGCTSYTRCAGGTGCATGACGAACTGATCTTCGAGACGGTGGAAGCGGAAGTCGAGGCGACCATTCCCGTCGTGCGCCGGGTGATGGAACACGCGCCGATGCCGGCGGTCTCGATGTCCGTGCCGTTGCATGTCGACGCGCGAGCGGCGGACAACTGGGACGAGGCGCACTGACGTGGGCAATATGCTGCCGCTCTCGGCGGCCACGCTGCTTTCGTTTGCACTTGCCGCCTTGCTGATCGAGCTGACGCCGGGACCGAACATGACCTATCTGGCGCTGGTTTCCGCAAATGACGGCCGCCGCGCGGGTTTCGCTACGGTTGCCGGCATTGCGCTGGGCCTTGCCGCCGTCGGCGCCATCGCCGCCTTCGGCGTCGCCGAACTGATCCAGGCGTCCACGCTGCTTTATGAAGGCCTGCGGTGGGCAGGCATACTGTTCCTCCTCTATCTGGCCTGGGAAGGCTGGACGGCCAGCTCGGATGCGGTGTCAGCCACCGGCAATCCGAACGGCAAATATTTCACGCGCGGACTCGTCGCCAATCTCCTGAACCCGAAGGCGGCGGTCTTCTACATCGCCGTGCTCCCGACTTTCGTCGAGACCGGTCGGCCGGCGCTTGCGCAGACCATGCTGCTCACCACGGTCTATGTGGCCATAGCCACCGCCATCCATGTGATGATTGTCGTGCTTGCGGGAACGCTGGAGCCATTCCTCAACGATCCCCGCAGGGAACGCATGGCTCGCAAGGTGCTCTCCGCCACGCTGGCGTTGGTGGCGATTTGGTTCGCGTGGTCGACGGCGCGTTGATGCATGTCGCTCAAAAAGCGGCAGTTTCAGGCGACGTGCATCAAAGCTAACGACTTACAGCGCGACGCGCTTTAAGCCGCTTCCGCCCTGCACTTGGCGCAAATACCCCGAAACTCGATCACCGCCTTCTTGGCGGCGAAACCGGTGGAGCGCACCCATTCGTCCAGCCGGTGGTCGACATCGTGGTCGGACATTTCTGTCACCTGGCCGCAATTGTCGCAGATCGCAAACGCTGTCATCGAATGGCTGTGGTCGTGCGGCTCCGCGCATGCGACGAAGGAATTGAGGCTTTCGAGCCGATGCACGAAGCCGGACTTCACCAAAATGTCGAGCGCGCGATAGACCTGCAGCGGCGCCCGGAAGCCGCGCTCGCGCAATTGGTCGAGCAGCATATAGGCGCTGAGCGGCCCGCTGGCGGCCTCGAGCTTCTCGAGCACGCACAGCTGGTTCTTCGTCAGCGTATCCCTTGCGGTCATCTCATTCGTCCGGTGGTCGCCATTCGCAGGCGATTTGCGCATGCAAACGGTTTCAATTCCACTGAGATAGCGACGAACGAGCGTTTTTGCCACTGTTTCCGCAGCGCGGCCCTCGATCGCATGCAAGCAGGCCCTGGTTCGCCGGCTAATCTCTACTTGCGCGGCGGCCCCTGGCGCTCGGCGGACGCGGCCCAGAGATTGATATCGGACTCGCGCGCATAGGTGTCGATCTCGGCAAGCTCGGCATCGGTGAAGTCGAGCACCTTAAGCGCGCCGACACAGTCTGCAACCTGTTCCGGCCGGCTGGCGCCGATCAGCGCCGTCGTCACGCGGCCCTTGCGCAGCACCCAGGCCAGCGCCATCTGCGCMARCGTCTGRCCCCGRCGGCCGGCAATGGCGTTSAGCGCCTTGATGTTGGCGATCGACTGGTCGTTGATGAAGGCGGACTTGAGCGATTTGCCCTGGCTGGCGCGGCTGCCTTGCGGGATGCCGCCGAGATATTTGTCGGTCAGCATGCCCTGCGCCAGCGGCGAGAACACGATCGAGCCGATGCCAAGCCCCTCCAGCGTGTCGAGCAGCCCGTCGTCCTCGACCCAGCGGTTGAGCATYGARTAGCTCGGCTGATGGATGAGGCAGGGCGTGCCGAGCTGCCTCAGGATATCAGCCGCCTCGCGCGTGCGCTGCGAATTGTAGGAGGAAATGCCGGCATAGAGCGCCTTGCCCGAGCGCACGGCATRGTCGAGCGCACCCATCGTYTCTTCCAGCGGCGTCTCCGGATCGAAGCGGTGCGAATAGAAGATGTCGACATAGTCGAGCCCCATCCGCTTCAGGCTTTGGTCGAGGCTGGCCAGCATGTATTTGCGGCTGCCCCACTCGCCATAAGGCCCCGCCCACATCTCGTAGCCCGCCTTGGTCGAAATGATCAGCTCATCGCGATAGCCGGCGAAGTCGGTACGCAGGATCTGACCGAACGCGGTCTCGGCCGAGCCGGGCGGCGGACCGTAATTGTTGGCAAGGTCGAAATGGGTAATGCCGAGGTCGAAAGCCCGGCGCACGATAGCCTGCTTGGTCGCGTGCGGCGTGTCGTTGCCGAAATTGTGCCACAGCCCGAGCGAGATCGCCGGCAGCTTGAGACCGGACCGCCCGCAACGATTGTAGATCATGGTCTCGTAGCGTTTCTCGGCGGGGACATAGGCCATGGGAAATCCTCGGATCGGGCGGCCTGGCGTCGCCGCGGCGGTAAGTTTTGAGTCGCCCTCCMCCCTTMCCCTCTCCCCGCCGAAACGGGGAGAGGGAGTTGCCACCTACTTCTTGGCAAGCAGGGCCTTTGCGTCCTTGACGCCCAGCGCCGCCGGCCGCTCGCAGCTTGTCCGCATGGCGACATACTTGCCGCTTTCGCCCGAACGCAGGATGCCGGTCATGACGTCGACGGCATGCAGCGCCAGTTCCATCGAGCAGCGGTGCGGTCGCCCTTCCGCAATCGCTATCGCCATGTCGGCAAGACCGGCGGTGCGGTAGTTTGCCATCATGCCGTGGCCGTGCATTTCGTTCGGCACACCGAAGGGATGGTTCCACTTCGGCAGCTTCTTCACCGGCTTGGCGCCGTCGGTGAAGCGCACCTCGCCGCCGAAGAAATTCGGATCCGGCACGAAGACGGTGCCGGCCTCGCCATAGAGCTCCATCGGCGCATGGCCATGGCTCCAGACATCCCAGCTGGTGTTGAGCGTCACCACCGCGCCGTTCGCGAACTCCAGCAGCGCATGGATGGTGGTCGGCGTGTTGACCGGGATCTTTTCGCCGGCGCGTGGTTTGGAACTGATAGTGCGTTCCGTGGCCGGTGTCGCGGCGAAGGCCGCCACCTGCTTCACCGGCCCGACCAACTGGATCAGATTGGTGACGTAGTAGGGCCCGATGTCGAGCACCGGACCGGCGCCCGGCTGGAAGAAGAAATCGGGATTGGGATGCCAGTGCTCCATGCCGTGACCCATCACGTGGCAGGTGCCGCTGGTGATCCGGCCGAGCTTGCCGGTGTCGATCAATTCGCGCACCAGCTGGTGCGCGCCGCCGAGGAAAGTATCCGGCGCCGAGCCGATACGCAGGCCCTTTTTCTCGGCTCGCTTCTTGAGGTCGAGCCCCTCCTCGATCGACAGCACGAAAGGCTTTTCCGAGTAGACGTGCTTGCCGGCATCGAGCACCGCCTTCGACACTTCATAGTGCACGGCCGGAATGGTCAGGTTGACGACGATGTCGATCTCGTCGTCCTTGAGCAGATCGTCGACCGTCTCGGCGCGGAGCTTGAACTCTTTCGCCCGCGCCTTCGCCGCGTCCATGTTGATGTCCGCGCAGGCGCGCATCTCGATGCCGCGGAACAGCGGCGCCAGCGAGAAATACGCCTTCGAGATGTTGCCGCAGCCGATGACGCCGACGCCAAGTTTGCTTGCCATCTTGATTGCTCCTACCAGCTCTTGGCTGCCGCGATCGAGCGACGGGCAAAGCGCTCGATGTCGTTGGGGTTGTCCTGCTCCATGACGAAATACTGCGCCGCGCTCTTGGCACGCAACGCCTTGACCAGGCCGGGCCAGTCGACGGTGCCGTGGCCGACATCGGACCAGCCGTCCTCGTCCAGCCCCTCGCCCGGCTTGGCGATGTCCTTGACGTGGACGGCAGCGATGCGCTTGCCGTGCTTTTCGATCCACGGCAGCGGATCGGCGCCGCCGCGCACCACCCAGGCGACATCCATTTCCCAATCGATCTCGGGCGCAGCCGCCAGGATGTGGTCCTGCGGCAGCGAGCCGTCGGCGAGCGGCTTGAATTCGAAATCGTGGTTGTGCCAGGCAAAGCCGTAGCCGGCCTTCTTAGCTGTCTCGCCGACCTTGGCCAGCCGCTCGCCGAGGCCACGCCAGCCGGCGGCGTCGGACGGCCGGGCTTCCGCGACCAGATAGGGGCAGATCAAAAGCGAAATGCCGAGCGCGTCGGCAGTTCTGCGGACGCCGTCGAAATCCTTCTCCAGCGCCTCGATGGAGAAATGCCCGGTCGGCATGGCAAGCCCGTTCTTGTCGAGCTCGGCGCGGAACGCTTTCGGGTCGTCATAGACGCCGCCGAAACCCTCGACCTGGCTGTAGCCGAGTTCGCCGAGCATTTTCAGCACACCCTGCCACGGTTGAAAATTGCGGGCACTATAGAGTTGGAATGACCAGTTCATCTGTCTGTCCGTTCTGCTTGGGTTATCGGGGAGGTTAAAGCCGGCTGTCTGTCGCGGCGTCGAACAGCGAAGCGCGCGCGGGATCGAAGCCGATACGGATCGCATCGCCATTGCGCAGCGTCTTGTCCGCCTCGACGCGGAAGGAAAGGATCTGGCCACCGAGCTTCGTCCACACCAGCGTGTCGGAACCCATCGGATCGACGATCTCGACGGTAGACTCGGCGGTGAATGGCATGGCGCTCGCAGCTTCGCCGAAGGCGATGTGCTCGGGCCGGATGCCGAACACGCAAGGCCCGGCGGCACGGCCGCCATCGCCGTCGAACTGATAGCGGCCAAGCGGGACCGACAYGCCGTCGGCCTTGAACGCGGGGGCGTCGCCCGGYTCCAACTGCCCCTTGAGGAAATTCATCGCCGGCGAGCCGAGGAAGCCGGCGACGAAACGGTTGACCGGCCGGTTGTAGATGGTCTGCGGCGCGTCGAGCTGCTGGATGACGCCGCCCTTCATCACCGCGATGCGGTCGGCCAGCGTCATCGCTTCGATCTGGTCGTGGGTGACGTAGATCATGGTGTTTTGCAGCCGGCGGTGCAGCAGCTTGATCTCGACGCGCAGCTCCGAGCGCAATTTGGCGTCGAGGTTGGAGAGCGGCTCGTCGAACAGGAAGACGTCGACGTCGCGCACCAGCGCACGGCCGATCGCGACGCGCTGGCGCTGGCCGCCGGAAAGCGCCGACGGCTTGCGCTGTAAGAGCGGCTCGATCTGCAGGATCTCGGACGCGCGCGCGATCCGTTTGGCGATCTCGTCCTTCGGCACGCCGGCGACGCGCAGGCCGAAGGAGAGGTTCTTCTCCACCGTCATTTGCGGATAGAGCGCATAGGACTGGAACACCATGCCGATGCCGCGATCCTTCGGCTCCTGCCAAGTGACGTTCTTGCCCTTGATGAAGATGCGGCCTTCCGAGATGTCGAGCAGGCCGGCTATGCAGTTGAGCAAGGTCGACTTGCCGCAGCCGGACGGCCCGAGCAGCACGATGAACTCGCCCTCGGCGACGTCCAGGTTGAGCGTCTGCAGCACCGACACCGCGCCGTAATTGAGCGACAGGTTCTGGATCGAAACGCTGGGATTGGCGATTGCTGCCATCATCATCCTTTCACCGCGCCGGCAGCGATGCCGCGCACGAAGAGCTTGCCGGAAACGAAATAGACGATGAGCGGGACAAGGCCGGTCAGGATGGTGGCGGCCATGTTGACGTTATATTCCTTCACGCCCTGCACCGAGTTGACGATGTTGTTGAGCTGCACCGTCATCGGATAGGTGTCGGGGCGGGTGTAGACGACGCCGAACAGGAAGTCGTTCCAGATGCCGGTGACCTGCAGGATGACGGCGACGACGAAGATCGGCAGCGACATCGGCAGCATGATGCGCAGGTAGATGCCCCAGAAGCCGGCGCCGTCGACGCGCGCGGCGCGGAACAATTCCTCCGGCATCGAGGTGAAATAGTTGCGGAACAAGAGCGTCAGGATCGGCATGCCGAAGATCGAATGCACGATCACCAGGCCGGTCAGCGTCCCATAGATACCGATCTCGCGCAGGATGATGACGATCGGATAGATCATCACCTGGTAGGGGATGAAGGCGCCGACGATCAGGATGACGAAGAAGGTGTCGGCGCCCTTGAAGCGCCAGTTGGCCAAGGCATAGCCGTTCACCGAGGCGATCGCGATCGAGATCAGCACAGAGGGCACGGTGATGCGCACTGAGTTCCAGAAGCCGCGCGAAAGTCCGTCGCAATTGAGGCCCGTGCAGGCGCTCGCCCAGGCCTTCACCCAGGGCTCGAAGGTGATCTCCAGCGGCGGCGAGAAGATGTTGCCGAGGCGGATTTCCGGCATGCCCTTCAGCGACGTGACGATCATCACATAGAGCGGCAGAAGATAGTAGAGCGCCACGACGATGAGCGTGCCATAGAGGAAAATGTTACGGCGCGACAGCACATGCCGCGGCTTCGGCCCGCTCGGCCCCAGGGAGGCAGCGACCTCAGCCACGTTTGCGGCCTCCGAATTCGAGATAGGCCCATGGCACGATGACGATCACCACCGAAAGCAGCATCATCGTCGAGGCGGCAAAGCCCTGGCCGAGATTCTGGGCGAAGAACATGTAGTCGTAGACATATTTGGCCGGCACCTCGGAGGCGATGCCCGGGCCGCCGCTGGTCTGGGCCACAACGAGGTCGTAGACCTTGACGATGCCGGCGGCGATGATCACCAGCGTGGTGATGAAGACCGGCCGCATCATCGGGATGATGATGAAGAGATAGGTCTTCCAGGCGGGAATCCCGTCCACGCGCGCGGCCTTCCAGATGTCCTCGTCGATGCCGCGCAGRCCGGCCAGCATCAGGCACATGATCAGCCCTGTGCCCTGCCACAGCGCCGCGATCGAAATGCCGTAGATGACGATGCTGGAATTGTAGAGCGGGTCGAAGCTGAAGCTGGTCCAGCCGAGGTCGCGCACGACGCGCTGGATGCCGAAATCCGGATTGAGCAGCCATTGCCAGACCAGTCCGGTGACGATGAAGGAAAGCGCGAACGGGTAGAGAAAGATGGTGCGGAACGTATCCTCGAAGCGGATCTTCTGGTCGAGCAAGGCGGCGAGCAGGAAGCCGATCACCAGCGAGAACACCAGCGAGATGACGCCGTAGATCAGGAGGTTCTCGATCGAAACCAGCCAGCGCGGCGTCGCCCACAGCCGGTAATACTGATCGAGCCCGACGAAGTTCAGCCGTGGCAGCAGCTTCGAATTGGTGAAGGAGTAGAGCACCGTCCACGCCGTGCCGCCGACGAACACGACCAGCGCGGTCAGGATCATCGGGATCGATGCAACCTTGGCGTTGAGGTTGCGCAAGAGCTGGTTCGGACGTTCGCTGCTGCTCATCTTGGGTGACCGGACAACGAGGACATCGAAGCTCCCGACCCCGATAGGCTGGGGCCGGGAGCCGGCGGGGGCGCCGGTCGTCAATCTGCCGAGGCGATGATGGCGGCGAAGCGCTTCTGAGCCTCTTCCACGCTCATGTCGGGCTTGGCGAAGAATTCCGAGAACAGGTCTTCCTTCTGCTTCTGGCTGTCCTGCGAGAGCAATTGGTCCGTCCAAGGGATGACGGCGCCCTTGGCGAGGATGGCGAGGCCCTTCTTCATGCAGTCGTTGGCGGTATTGAGGTCGACGTCGCCGCGCACCGGCAGCGAGCCCTTCTTGAGGTTGAAGGCGACCTGGGTCTTGGGATCGAGCAGCGTTTCGGCCAGCACCACCTGCGCCTTGGATTTCGCCTCGTCCTTGAGCATCGGGAAGTAGAAGGCGTCGCCGCCGGTGGCGATGACCTCGTTCAGGCCGAGGCCGGGCAGGCAGGTATAATCCTTGCCGGCGGTCTTGCCGGCGACCTGGAATTCGCCCTGCGCCCAGTCGCCCATGATCTGGCCGCCGGCCTTGCCGGTGATGACCAGGTTGGTCGCCTGGTTCCAGTCCTGCACATTGGTGTTCTTGGCCATCTTGCGGGCGTCGTCGGCCGCCTTGAACACCTTGGCGATCTCTGGACCGGCGGCGAATTTGGCGTCCTTGTCCTTGTAGACCTTGAGGAAAGTGTCGGTGCCACCGACCGCGGCGAGCAGCACGTCGAACGCGCCTGACGCCTGCCAGGCCTGACCGCCGACGGCGAGCGGAATGATGCCGGCCTTTTCAAGGGCCGGAGCGGCGGCCACGAACTCGTTCCAATCCTTCGGCAGCGGCACGCCGGCCTTCTGGAAGGCCTCGTTCGACAGCCACAGCCACTGCCAGGAATGGATGTTGACCGGCACGCAGTAGATCTTGCCGCCGATCGTGCAGGAGTCGAGCAGGCTCTTCGGCCGCACGATTTCCGTCCACTTGTCCTTCGTCGCGATATCGGTGAGGTCGCGCATCAGCCCGGCCTGGACCAGTTCCTCCGCCTGGCGGCCGTGGTTGAACTGGGTGGCGCCCATCGGGTCGCCGCCGGTGATGCGACTGATCATGATCGGCCTTGCCGTGCCGCCGGACCCGGCAATGGCGCCGTCGACCCAATGATTGCCCGTCGCGTCGAACGCCTTGGCAAGCTCAGCCACCGCCGCCGCCTCGCCGCCGGAAGTCCACCAGTGGGTGACTTCCAGATCGGTCGCCGCCGCCGGCCCGGCGACGTTCAACGCGACCGTCGCGGCAAATGCAGCGGTCAGGAATTTGTATCGCATTTCGGTTCCTCCCAGAATCTGAAACGTTACAGATTTTCGATACGGCAAATGGAAGGCATAGGCAAGCCCTCGAATGGAAGTGGCATGCGATTTTTTCGAGGCGCGAACAAAATCGCTCTCTCAGGGTGGCTGAACGACGCTCAACTTGGCCGATTGGTGCCAAAGTCGCCAGAAACTGAGATTTTCTTGTGATTCCAGGGCTTTCGACCCACTTCTTCGTCGCTGACCACGGAGATCGCGCCTGCCATCCAGTCGCGGACGTTGGCAATCTGTAACGTTTCAGTATATTGAATCCACTTCACGGGCCGAAAGCCGCGCGAATGTCAACGCGCACGATTGCCGGCCGGCCTCGCGGCTGCTATGCGCCTGATGGGCGGGATGAATGGACAGACGAGCTACGGGCAAGGACGACGAGACGTCGGCCAAGGAGCGGCCGACGCTGAAGACGCTTGCCTTCATGACCGGGCTTGGCGTCACCACCGTGTCTCGCGCGCTGAAGGACGCGCCGGAAATCGGCGCCGAAACCAGGCGGCGCGTGCAGTTGGTGGCCAAGCAGATCGGCTATCGGCCGAATCGTGCCGGCGTCAGGCTGAGAACCGGCAAGACCAACGTCATCAGCCTCGTGCTCGACACCGAGCGCGAGATCATGAGTTTTGTCTCCGATATCATCTACGGCGTCTCGGAAGTCATTGCCGACACACCCTACCACCTGATCGTCACGCCCTATTCGCGCTCRCAGGATCCRCTSGATCCGGTSCGYTAYCTGGTSGARACMGGCTCGGCCGACGGCGTCATCATCTCGCGCACGCAGCCCAACGATCCGCGGGCGCGCTACATGCTGGAGCGCGGCATTCCCTTTGCCACGCATGGCCGCACCGACATGGGGCTGGTGCATCCCTTCCACGACTTCGACAACTACGCCTTCGCCAGCGAAGCGGTGCGGCATCTGGCCGGCATCGGCCGCCGCAGGCTGGCCTTGCTGACSCCRCCCGTCGGCCTGACCTATCATGGCCACACCGTGAACGGYTTCACCGATGCGCTGAGCGAGGTCGGTGCCAGCGAGGTGCCGTTCAACACCGTCACGATCGACCATTCCATCGAGCAGATCAGGATGCGRACCGCGCAACTGATGCRGCGTCAGGACAGGCCGGACGGTTTCGTCAGCAGCGCCGCCGCCGCGACGCTCGCCATCGTCGCCGGCATCGAGGATGCCGGCCTGAAGCTCGGCCGCGACGTCGACGTCGTGTCGAAGCAGTCATCGGAACTCCTGCATCTGTTCCGGCGAGAACTGTTCGTCGTCAACGAGAGCTTCCGGCTGGCCGGCTCCGAGCTCGCCCGCGCTGTGCTTGGCTGGATTGGCGGCAAGGAACCCGGCTCGCTGCAATCGCTGAGCAAACCGGGAGAGGTGCTACCCTATCGCGGTTGACTGACGCGACTTGAGAGACAGGTCAGGCCGAGTCGAAAATGGTGGCTGCCGAGAACCGGAGCGGAGCGTACTTAAAGTACGTGAGCACCGGCCTACGCCGGCCGTAGCCTTAGCTGCGTCGCGACTCTTGAGTGCTTCGGCCGGCGAAGGCCGGAAGCGCAGGAAGCCGCCATTTGCAGGCCGGCCTCACCTGTCTCTAGGCGGCGCTGCTGCCCCATGGKCCATGAAACGCACCCTGCTCGCCGATGCGCTCGAAGCCATGCGCGCCAAAGAAGTCGCGCTGCGCCTGGATCAGGTTCGAGGTGCCGCGCCCCTGGCGATAGCTGTCGAAATAGGCGAGCGCCGAGGACAGTGCCGGCACCGGCGAGCCGGCCTCCGAGGCTCTGGCCACGATACGCCGCAGCGACAGATGCGCCTCCTTCATCATGGCGATGAAGGCCGGCGCCATCAAAAGGTTGGTCGAAGCGCTGCCGGAGCCGAAAGCCTCGGCCATCGTGTCCAGCATCTGCGAGCGGATGATGCAGCCGGCCCGCCAGATCTTGGCGATGGTCGGCATCGGCAGGTTCCAGTTGAACTCCTTCGACGCGCCGCTCATCACCGCGAAACCTTGCGCATAAGCCGCGATCTTGCCGGCGAACAGCGCCAGCTCGAGATCCTTCAGCAACGCCGCCTTGTCGCCGGAAATCTTTTCGACGCCGATATTGCCGTAGGCCTTTTCCGCGGCCTGCCGCTCGTCCTTGATGGAGGACAACACGCGCGCGGCGACCGCCGCCTCGATTGCGGTTGCCGGAATGCCGAGCTGCTGCGCCTCGATCACCGACCATTTGCCCGTGCCCTTCTGGCCGGCGCGGTCGAGGATGATGTCGACCACCGGCTTGCCGGTCTTCGGATCGTCGGCGGCCAGCACCTTGGCGGTGATCTCGATCAGGTAGGAGTTGAGCCGACCCTTGTTCCAGTTTTCGAAGACCTTGCCGATCTCCTTCGGCTCCATGCCGAGGCCGTCGCGCAGGATGCCGTAGATCTCGGCGATCATCTGCATGTCGGCATATTCGATGCCGTTGTGGATCGTCTTGACGAAATGGCCGGCGCCGTCGGTGCCGAGCCAGGCGGCGCAAGGCTCGTCCTTGAACTTGGCGGAGATCGCGGTCAGCACGTTCTCGACGCGCTTCCAGGAGTCCTCCGTGCCGCCGACCATGATCGAAGGCCCGTGGCGCGCGCCCTCCTCGCCGCCCGACACGCCCATGCCGATGAAGGTCAGGCCTGAACCGGAGAGTTCCGCGAAGCGCCGCATCGTGTCGCGGAAATTGGCGTTGCCGGCATCGATGACGATATCGTTGTCGGACAGAACCCCACGCAGCGCTTCGATCTGCTCGTCGACCGGCTTGCCGGCCAGCACCATGATGATGATTGGACGCGGCGGCCGGATCGCGGCGGCAAGTTCCTCCAGGCTGTAGCACGGAACGACCATGTCCTTCAGCGATCCTGCGCTCTCGACGAAGGCGTCGGTGCGCGCGGGCGTGCGGTTGAAGACGGCGATGCGATGCCCGTGCTCGGCGATGTTGAGCGCCAGGTTGGAGCCCATCGTGCCAAGGCCGATCAGGCCGATTTCGGCTTTTTCCATCGTTTCTTCCCTGCTTTCGGAGCTTCTTGTTGAAGCCGCGTTTGCAACGATGATTGACGGCCTTCGCCGCCGCGTCAACCGTCTCGCCGACCTGCGTCGTCCGGAAACGACCGGCCTATTCAGGCCGAATATCTATCGGCGCCTCGATCTTCACCATCTCGAAATCCGAGACCAGGATGTCGAGCCTGGCGTTCCAGCGGCCGGGGATCGGGATGACGAGGTTGTCGACGCGCCAGGTGCCGTCGCCCGGCTTGGCCGCTGGCCGCTTGATCGGTTCGATGCCGGAATCCGGCTTTGACAGCACCAGCGTCACTCCCTTGGCGTCGAGCGGCCCGAAATCGCCGCTCATCAGGACCATCGACGCCGCGACCTGGCCGGCATGGCCCGGCGAGATGCTGAGGTCGGCCATCGCGCTCAGCGTATGGATATGGATCGATGCCGGCCGCGCGGCGGCGATCGCCAGCGCGCGCGGCGGCGGGGTGAAGCGCCAACCCGCCGCGACGCCGAAGATGGCGAGCACGATCAGCGTCTCGATGCCGATCGAACGCATCAGCCGCCGTTGCACCTCCGTGTCGCCAGCCTCGGCCGGCGCCGTCAGCGTCCAGCGGTTGACGGATGCCAAGGTGAACAGGAAGAGCAGCAGAACCAGCTTCACCAGCAGCAGGCGGCCATAGGCGGTGTGAAGCAATGCCGCGGGCGTCTCTACCTGGACGATCGCCAGCACGAAGCCGCTTGCGGCGAGGATCGCCACGACCGGCAGGATCGTGCGCGAAAAAAGGCGAAGGAAAGTGCTAGTCTTGGCCGGCTGCCAGTACAGGCCAAGGCCGAGCGGCGCCAGCGCGCCGGCCCAGAAGGCGATTGCCGTGCCGTGCAGGAACACCAGCGGTCGCGTCAGCCATTGCGGCTCGGCGGCGCTGGCATGGCCGCTTGCGGCAAGTGCAACGCCCACGCCTGCCAGCCCTGCAAGCGCCAGCGGCTTGCGAGAGAACGCCGGGCCGGCAAGGGACAGCAATGCGAGCCCCAGCGCGACCAGGGCGATCAGCACGGTCCAGCTGAAGCTCGTCTCCAGCGCGGTCTTCCAGACCGTCGGCTCCGCGAACCGGGCGAGCGGCGCGCCGAGCGCGTCGAGGCCTTGCAACCCGAAGCAGAGCGGCGCCGCGGCCAGTCCGCACAGCAGCGCAACGAGAATCGGGCGCCGCCCGCAACGCTGGTTTCCGGCGAGCCAGGCAAGGGCAAAGACGCCTCCGATGCCCAGAAACAGGCCGGCATAGAGCAGCACCTTGCCGAACCAGATCGCCGCGCGCAGCGTCCAATCGACATGTTCGCCGACAACMGGCGCCGCGCTCGGCGCGCCGACCGAAAACARYGCCGAGCCGCCGACCGGATGGCCGTCCTCCGACACCACCCGCCAGCTCAGCACATGCGTGCCCGATTTCAGCGCCTCGGGATTTTGGATCTCCAGCGTCTGGCCGTCGAGGCGGAAGGAGGTGAGCGCAAGCTGCGTGCCGTCAGGCCGCACAAGCGTCAACACCAGCGGCGAAACCGGCTCGCTGAAGGTCAGCGAAAACTGGGCTGGGCTCTGCGCCAGCACCGCGCCGTCGGCAGGGTCGGTCGCGACCAGCGCCGCATGGGCGAAGGCGCGGCACGGCAGGATTAGCACCGCTATCAGCACCAAGGCCGCCAACAGGCCGCCTGACAGATGCCTGACGCGGATGCCGCTCGGGCGGATGGGGAGAGATACTGCGTTCATGCCATCTTGCGAGAAGTGGTGACGCGCTCACACATGGAGCGCGCCACCAAGAGATCATTTCTTGGGCAGCAATTTGATGCCGGGCGCCGGATTTTCCAGCGCATCCGCATCCTGGCCCTCGGCCGGGATCTCGATCCACCGCTCGGCCGCGTCGCCGCATTCCTGCACGATCGGGAAACGGAGCGTCTGGCCGGCCGGCAGGTCGGCGGCCAGCGAGGCGCGGAACACGAACTCGTCATAGAATTCGTCGGGCAGGTTGCCGCCGCTCCAGTCGACCTCCTTGACACCCGAGGTCAACGTCTCGCCATAGAGCTGGTACGACTTCTCATACTTCCCCTTCTTGGTCTGCAGCGTCCAGCCCGGCTTCGGCATCGGCTTCACCGAAATGACGCCTTCCGGGATCTGCACCCGCACAGCGGTGGTCGCTTTGCCAGCGCAGCCATGTGGCACCCGCAGCACCGCCTTGTACGTCGAGCCGACGGCCGCTTCCTGAGTCTCCAGCGTGATGTGGGCAAGTGCGGCATCCGTTCCAAGCGCCAAAAGCGCGCCTGCTGCGAAAAAATACGTCTTCATGAATGTCCCTCTGATTTCTTGTCTGCACGGCGGATCAGTCGGCGTGATCCATATCCATGCCGCCCGTCTCGCCCATGCCTTCGACGGCGAAGTCGACGCTGACGCTGCCGGCCTTCTCGAAGGTCAGCGTGGCGGAGAATTTTTCGCCCTGCTTGGGCTGCCGCTTCAGGCCGACGAACATCAGGTGGTAGCCGCCGGGCTTCAGCTCGGCCTTGCCGCCGGCAGGGATTTCCAGCCCGCCGCTGACAGGCCGCATGGTCATGACGCCGTCCTTGACGCCCATCTCATGCAATTCGGCCTTGTCGGAGATATCCGAGGAAATCGACAGCAGCCGGTCCGGCGCGCTGCCCTTGTTGGTGACGGTGAAATAGCCGCCGGCCACCTTGGCGCCGGGCGGCGTCGCCCGCGACCAGGGATGGCCGATCTCGAGGTCGCCGATCTTGAATTCGTGTGCGAAGGCGCCAGGAACGCAGGCGAAGAGGAGAAGGAGGACGAACACCGCGAGGCCGAGATGCTGTCCGAGGCTGCGCGGATATGCGTCGCCGAAGGTCCGCGCGCGCGCTACCGGAAGAAATTTGGGCATGGTTGCTCCATGGGTATGAAATCGCGCCGTTATCCGGTCGCGAGCAGTCAGATCGTTGGATGGATACGCCCGCGAAAAGTTTCGCGGACCGTCTGTCAAACCTCTGCCGGAGGCGCGCGCGGATTTGCCGGCGAGCGGTCGCGGGCGAAATCCAGATGCAGGAAGGCCGGGAGCCTGAAGGTAACGGTTTCGAAAATCCGGGTTCTGGCCAGCGCGCCGGCGTCCGGCGGCGGCAGATGCGCCGGCGAAACCATGCTGCAGCCGAGCGAGCAGCAGGCCGGCATATGCTGCTGGTGCGGATCGCCGCCGGGAAGCTTGACCGCTCCTTCATGCGTGCAGATGACATTGCCGAAGGCATCTAGCTGCGACGGCGCGCCGAAGGCGAAAGCGCCGAGCGTCGACTGAAGCAATAGCAGCAGCGCCGCGACGAACGCGGCCGGCATGCTAAATCGTCTCAGCCGGATATCCAACGAACAGCCTCTCCCAGCAACTTGGCCAGACCGTAGCATGGGGTCAGCGGCCGGAAAATCGGCAAAACCAGACTGCGGCAACGCGGCGCGACAAGCGAGAGCAATTCCAGGAAAAGTGTGAAGCGGTTTTCCGTCCGGAATTGCGTAGAAACGAATAGTTCTAGGCGGGCTGCGCCTGCCGCCCTTCCGGAATGGAGCTCAGCAGCGTCTGGCGCGCCGACTTAAGATGCTTGCGGCAGGCGGTGTCCACCTTGCCCGGATCGCGTGACTTCAGCGCCGCTATATAGGCCAGGTGTTCCTGGAGCGCGGCCTCGTTGCGCTGGCGCTCCTCGGCCTTGTTCCATTGGTAGTGGTAGTGGAAGATCATCGCGATGACATCGTAGAAGTCGACGATGAACCGGTTGTGCGAGGCGCGGTGGATCAGCCGGTGAAAGCGCTCGTCGAGTTCCGAGAATTCGTTGAAGCGTGTGGCGATCTCCGCGGCCAGTCGGCGATGCTCGATCTCCAGCATGTCGAGGTCGGCCCAGACCGCGCTGTCCTCGGGCAGCGCAAGGAAGGCCGCCGCCGAGCGCAATTCGAACATCTCGCGGATCTCGGTCAGTTCCAGCGCGAAGGCGCGGGTGAACCCTTTCAGCACCCAATGGCTGTTGCGCCGCTTCTCGATCAGGCCGAAGCGGGAGAAGCGGATCAGGAACTCGCGCACGCTGGTGGTGCCGACGCCGATCTCGCGCGCCAGCTCGAGTTCGTTGATCTGCATGCCGGCCTCGGCGCCGCCGGCAAGCAGCCGGCGCATGAACGAACGCTCGATGATCTCGGCCAGCGAATCGGTCTCTTCCTCGGGGAAGAAATCCTCTGGCTTAGGGGCCCGCAGCACCGTCTTGTCGCGCTTGTTCCAGGCGATCAGCCCAGTCTCTTCCATGCGTGCAAGAATGTTGCGCACCGTTGTACGGCTGACCCCGAGCAACGCGCCGAGCTCCGGTTCCGAGGGCAGGCTCTTGGTTTCGTCGAGCAGTCTCAGACACCTGTTGAAGGCGTCCTTGTAGACATTGTTGCTCTTCGACATGCCCTGCCCCGTGCTCCCCGGCGCCCGTCTTCCCAGCGCTTGCGACGGCCGGCCGGAAGCGCGATATGATGGTGCTCCTAACGCAAGCATTCGAAAACAGGAACGGTTTTCGCCGGCTTGCCGAACGGGCACTGCACCTAAGAGGTGCCGGCGCTGCCCATGACGAAAAAACAATTGACGCAAAAATGTTTTTTCACGATAAAAGACATTATACCCAAACGGGCGCCTGTCAATCCGCCGCCCGCATTCCAAGATGACCCAGGACACTTGCCTGTGACCGCCGCAAACACCATCCTTCTTTCCCCCACCGACAATGTCGCGGTGGCCAATGGCCGCATCGAGATCGGCACGGCGTTACCCGGCGGCGCGGTCGCGGTGGCTGCGATCGAACCGGGGCACAAGGTGGCGATCAAGCCGATCGCCGCCGGCGAAGCGGTGGTGAAATACGCGCAGGCGATCGGCCGCGCCACGCAAGCCATCGCGCCTGGCGAGCATGTCCATTCGCACAATCTGGCGTTCGAGAGCGGCCGCCTGCCGGTGGTGCCGCCGAGCGAGGCCGAGCATGCCACCGAGGCCGATCGCGAGCGCACCTTCATGGGCTACCGCCGCGCCGACGGCCGCGCSGGMACSCGCAACTTCATCGGCATCATCGCCAGCGTCAATTGCTCGTCGACGGTCTGCCACGCCATCGCCGACGAAGCCAACCGGACGCTGCTGCCGAAATATCCCGGCATCGACGGTTTCGTGCCGATCGTCCACGGCCAGGGCTGCGGCATGAGCGCCACCGGCGACGGCATGATGGTATTGCATCGCACTTTGGCGGGCTATGCGCGCCACCCGAATTTCGGCGGCGTGCTGATGGTGGGCCTGGGCTGCGAGGTCAACCAGCTCACCCTCTACGGACAGAAGGGCGTGGCCGCCGGAAAGCGCCATTTCAACATCCAGGAGGCCGGCGGTTCGCGCAAATCCGTCGAAAGGGCCATGGGAGTGCTGGCCGAAATCGCCGAGGAGGTCGGCCAGTTGCAGCGCGAGCCGATCCCGGTCAGCGAGATCGTCGTCGGCCTGCAATGCGGCGGCTCCGATGGCATGTCGGGCATTACCGCCAATCCGGCGCTGGGCGCGGCCGTCGATATCCTGGCCGGCTGCGGCGGCATCGGCATTCTCTCCGAGACGACCGAGATCTATGGTGCCGAGCACCTGCTCGCCTATCGCGCGGCGACGCCCGAGATCGCCGCCAAGCTCGACAGCTATGTGAAATGGTGGGAGGACCATGTCGCCAAGCACGGCGCCTCGATCGACAACAACCCCTCGCCGGGCAACAAGCGCGGCGGGCTGACCACCATCCTGGAAAAGTCGCTGGGCGCGGTCGCCAAGGGCGGCCAGACGCCGCTCAACGGCGTCTTCGGCTACGCCGAGAAGGTCAGCGGCAGCGGCCTGGTGTTCATGGATACGCCCGGCTACGACCCGGTCTCGGCCACCGGCCAGGTTGCTGGCGGCGCCAATGTCATCGTCTTCACCACCGGCCGCGGCTCCTGCTTCGGCTGCCGGCCGACGCCATCGATCAAGGTCGCCACCAATTCGACCATGTACCACCAGATGGAAGAGGACATGGACGTCAATTGCGGCGTCATTGCCTCCGGCGAGAAGACCATCGCCGGCATGGGCCGCGAGATCTTCGAGCTGATCATCGAGACGGCGTCAGGCCGCAAGACCAAGAGCGAGGCGTTCGGATACGGCGACAACGAGTTCGTCCCCTGGCATCTCGGCGCGACGCTCTAAATATCGTCAAGACAAGGCCGGACGAACGGCGAAGGGGAGGCTTTGATGAACAAGCGCCGGATCGGCACGACTGCGCTCGATGTCACCGAGATCAGCTTCGGCGGCGCGGCAATCGGCGGGCTCTATCGCGCCTGTCCGCGCGAAGCGGCAATGGCGACGCTGGAGACCGCGTGGGATGCCGGGCTGCGTTACTTCGACACCGCGCCCTTCTACGGTTTCGGCCTGTCGGAACGCCGCACCGGCGACTTCCTGCGCGACAAACCGCGCTCCTCCTACGTGCTCTCGACCAAGGTCGGCCGGCTGTTCCGCCCGGTGCCGGAAGACCAGGTTCCGGATCACTCCTATRTCGATCCGCTGCCCTTCGCGCTCGACTACGACTATTCCTATGAGGGCATCATGCGCTCGGTCGACTTCTCCTACGCGCGGCTCGGCCTCAACAGGATCGACATCCTCTTCGTCCACGACATCGGCGTCTACACGCATGGCGTCGAGAAGACGAAACTGCATTTCCGCCAGTTGATGGAGGGCGGGCTCAAGGCGTTGGAAGAGCTGAAAGCGTCCGGCACGATTTCCGCCTACGGCCTCGGCGTCAACGAGGTCCAGATCTGCCTCGACGTGCTGAAGCGCGCGCCGCTCGACTGTATCCTGCTCGCCAGCCGCTACTCGCTGCTCGACCGCAGCGCCGAGGCCGAATTGCTGCCGCTCTGCCGCGAGCGAAAGACCTCGCTGATCATCGGCGGCGTCTTCAATTCCGGTATCCTGGCGACCGGCCCTGTCGAGGGAGCGCATTTCGACTATCTGCCGGCAACCAGCGATATTCTCGACCGCGTCGGCGCGATGCAGAAGATCGCAGCCGAAGGCGGCTATCCGCTGGCGGCCGCGGCGTTCCAGTTTCCGCTGCATGAACCAGTCGTCGCCTCGGTGCTGACCGGCACCGCGAAGCCCGCCAATCTCACGCGCAACCTCGCGCTGCTCGACGTCAATGTGCCCGTGACCGAATTCGCCAGGTACGATCCGTACACGGTCGTCCAGGATCTCRGTTGAGAAGTCAGCGTCTCCGTGAACCGACWGGRTTTTGAASCATGAAAGCYGTCGTSTGCCGCKCGCCCGGCGAYCTTGYMYTCGAAGACCGCSCSGMGCCCGGSGCGCCGCCGCCCGGCTGGGCGCGGGTCGCGGTCAGCCATGTCGGCATCTGCGGCACCGACTATCACATCTTCGAAGGCAAGCACCCGTTCCTCGCCTATCCGCGCATCATGGGTCATGAGGTTTCCGGCACCGTCGTCGAGAGAGGTGAAGGCGTCGATCTTGCCATCGGCGAGCCTGTGATCATCAACCCCTATCTTGCCTGCGGCAAATGCGTTGCCTGCCGGCACGGCAAGCCCAACTGCTGCATGAAGATCGAGGTGCTCGGCGTGCATCGCGACGGCGCCATGTGCGAGGAGATCCTGGTGCCTGCCGCAAACCTTTATCCGGCAAACGGCCTGTCGCTCGCCGACGCCGCGGCGGTCGAATTCCTGGCCATCGGCGCGCACGCCGCGCGACGCTCGCTTGCCGCGCCCGGCGCGCGCTCACTGGTGATCGGCGCCGGACCGATCGGCCTCGGCGCGGCACTGTTTGCCCGCATAGCAGGCCTCGACGTCAGCCTGCTCGACATGAGCACGGAACGGCTCGGCTTTGCCGAGGGCGAGCTTGGCCTTGCCGCGCTTGACAGCTCGAAGGCGCCGGCAGCCGATCTGGTGCGGCAGGCGACGGACGGCGAAGGCTTCGACGTGGTGTTCGACGCCACCGGCAACACCCAGTCGGTGCAATCGGCCTTTGCCCATGTCGCGCATGGCGGCACGCTGGTGCTGGTGAGCGTGGTCAAGGACGATATCAGCTTCTCCGACCCCGAGTTCCACAAGCGCGAGATGATGCTGATCGGCAGCCGCAACGCGCTGCGCGCCGATTTCGACCATGTCGCCGCTTCGATCCTCAACGGCGCCGTGCCGCTCGCCAAACTCGTCACCCATCGCACGAGCCTTGCCGGGACGCCACGCGATCTCGCCAGGTGGGCGCATGAGAAATCCGGCCTGATCAAGGCCGTCATCGAGGTCGGGTAGGAGGCTAGTTCCGTAGCGCGGAAATTACCGGTGGCAGATCGCATGTCCTGGCGATTGGACTTCCATCGGAAATGCTGGCGGGACAGCACCCCCCTCTGTCCTGCCGGACATCTCCCCCGCAAGGGGGGAGATTGAATGTCTCGCGTCCGCTTTCGCCAATCGCCAACGTTGCAGGAGGAGCGCCGGCGCCGCAGATGCCGATCTCCCCCCTTGCGGGGGAGATGGCCGGCAGGCCAGAGGGGGGTGGGCGGGAACGCGGCGCCTGGTACCCGTTTCCGGGCCGCCGCATCCAGCGTCTTCGCGATGGAGCTACGCTCCTGAGGAACTAATCGTTCGCCGACAATTTGAGCTCCACCCGCTCCGCCGGAAACCGCGACTCCGCGAACTGGATCGGCTGGCCGTCGAGCGTGACATTGACGGCAAGCGTCACCAGCACGATGGCGCCGGGCTGCAGATCGAGATCGGCAAGRTCGGYCGCGTCGGCGTGGCGCGCCGACAGCACCGTCGAGTGTCTCAGRTARTCGTTGATGCCGAAGCGCTTGAGCGAAGCTGTAACCGATCCTGTTTCCGCAATGGCAGTCTCGATGCCGGCGAAGCGTTTGGCGTCGAACCACGTCGTTGCCCGCGACACCGCGTGCCCGTCGGCCTCGCCGCGCGTTTCCAGGCGGATCACGGCCGCCCCCCTGGCGATGCCCAGCGCCTCGGCGATGCGCCGGCTGGCCGGCTCCGTCGACGACGACAGCAAGGCGATGTGCCGCTCGGTCGTCTGCCCCTGCAGTCCGGTCGAGAAACGCGTGCGCGCGCCGATCGGGTAGGACAGGCGCTTGCGCATCAAGACGAAGGTGCCGCGCCCCTGCTCGGCCTTCAAGACGCCTTCCTGCACCAGCGCGGCTATGGCGCTGCGTACCGTGTGACGATTGACGCCGTAACGCTCGGCCAGCGCGATTTCCGGAGGCAGCGCGCTATTTTCCGCAAAGTCGCCTGTCGCAATTCCCTGAAGTATCTTGTCGGCAATCTGCCGCCACAGCGATACGCCGCTGCGCCTTTCTATGCTGCTCGCCAGCCCGCTCATTCCCACCCCCGGAACATTCTGCCCCAAACTTTTACGCCCCTTGTCATCCACCCGTCATGGACTCTCTTTAGGGGATAGGTATAATTTGTATAGTTGTCTATATCAATAGACAAATTATCGCACATAGGGAGCAGCGCCATGCGAGGACAGGAAGCGCGCGAGCAAGTCGCACGAAAAGCCGTGATGGCAACGCTTTCGCATGCCGCCGCCGAAGAGATCGCGCGGCTGTGGGGCGACGCCGGCCTGCCATCCGAGGCCGAGCTGCTGCGTGGCCCGGAGACCGGACTGGTGACCGTGCGCGGGCGGATCGGCGGCGGCGGCGCCCCGTTCAATGTCGGCGAGGCGACCGTCACCCGCGCMACCGTCAGGCTGCCTTCCGGGCGGGTCGGCCATTCCTATGCGCTYGGCCGCGACAAGGCGAAGGCAAAGCTTGCCGCGATCGCCGACGCGCTCTGGCAGGACCCGGCCCATCGCGAAGCGGTCGAGACCAAGCTGCTCGCGCCGTTGCGCRCCGCGTTCGAGGCGACGCGCGAGAAGCGGYGCGTCGAGACGGCGGCCACGAAAGTGGATTTCTTCACCATGGTGCGCGGAGAGGACTGATGCATACCGTCACGCAATCGATCGACGGCGGCTTCGCCGATCCGGTCTTCAACGCCCAGACCGTGTTCCGCGCCGTCATGGACGCGATGGCGCGCCCTGGCACCGTCCACGCCCTGCCGCAGCTCGCCCATCCGCCGGCGCCGCTTTCGGCGACGGCCGGCGCGGTGGCGCTGGCGCTCTGCGACAACGACACGCCGATCTGGCTCGATCCGCCGCTTCAAAGCGCGGCTTCCGTCAAGGCCTGGCTCGGCTTTCACACCGGCGCACCGCTGGCCAACACGCCGGCCGACGCGCATTTCGCGATTGTAGCCAACCCGGCCGAGATGGTGGCGCTCGACGGCTTTTCGCAAGGCACGCAGGAATATCCCGACCGCTCGACGACCCTGATCCTGCTGGTCGGCGATCTCGGCTCCGGCCCCACGCTGCTTCTCGAAGGCCCCGGCATCGACAAGGCCGCGATGATCGCGCCGGTCGGCATGCCGCGCCATTTCGTCGAGCAGTGGAAGCAGAACAACCAGCGCTTCCCGCGCGGCGTCGACATCATCCTGGCGGCACCCGGCAGTCTTGTCTGCCTGCCGCGCACCACCCGCATCAAGACGATGGAGGCATGACATGTATGTCGCGGTGAAAGGCGGCGAAGCCGCAATCGCCAACGCCCATCGCCTGCTCGCCGACCGCCGCCGCGGTGACCGCTCGGTGCCGGCGCTGCGGCTTGACCAGATCGTCGAGCAACTGGCGCTRGGTGTGGACCGGGTGATGAGCGAAGGCTCGCTCTACGACCGCGAGCTTGCCGCGCTCGCCGTCGTCCAGGCGCGCGGCGACATGATCGAGGCGATCTTCCTGGTGCGCGCCTACCGCACCACGCTGCCGCGCTTCGGCTACACCAATCCCGTCGACACCGGCGTCATGCAGGTCGAGCGGCGCGTGTCGGCCACCTACAAGGATCTGCCCGGCGGCCAGGTGCTCGGCCCGACCTTCGACTACACCCACCGCCTGCTCGATCCTGAGCTTGCCGCCGGCGTCGAGGTCGAAACGCCCGCCCAGCGTCCCGCCGAAGCCGAAGCCATGCCGCGCGTCTCTTCAATCCTCGCCCATGAAGGCCTGATCGAGGCCGACGGCGACATGCCGCGCGACCATGTCGCCGGTGACATCACACGCGAGCCGCTGCAGTTCCCGATGGCGCGCGACATCCGCCTGCAGGCGCTGTCGCGCGGCGACGAAGGTTTCCTGCTGGCGCTCGGCTATTCGACGCAGCGCGGCTATGCCCGCAACCATCCCTTCGTCGGCGAGATTCGCATCGGCGAGGTCGAGCTGGAGCTCGACGTGCCGGAACTGCCTTTCGCCGTGCCGCTCGGTTCCATCCGCGTCACCGAATGCCAGATGGTCAACCAGTTCAAGGGCTCGGCCAAGGCGCCGCCGCAGTTCACACGCGGCTACGGCCTGGTCTTCGGCCAGAGCGAGCGCAAGGCGATGGCCATGGCGCTATGCGACCGGGCGCTGCGCGCAACCGAACTCGGCGAGGACGTCGTCGCCGCCGCGCAGGACGAGGAGTTCGTCATTTCGCATTCCGACAATGTGCAGGCAACCGGCTTCGTCGAGCACCTGAAGCTGCCGCACTATGTCGACTTCCAGGCCGAACTCGACCTGGTGCGCCGCATGCGTGCCGAATACGAGGCGCGGGAACGCGAGGATAAGGCCGCCGAGGAAAAGCGGGAGGCGGCGGAATGATTTTAATGTCCGCTGCCGGAATGCCCGCCGCCGCCATCAAAGCCGCCGGTATAGTCGCCGCCGCCGAAGGTCTCTCCGTGCGAAGGATCCTTTGGTGCAGGAAGAAACATCTTCCGAAGCGCAAAGGCCACAATACCGGCGAACACCAGCAAAAGCACGCCAAGATGCATCCAACCGGTAGAGTCCATTTGGGGCCGCTCCCGCGTCTTGGTCGCCAAATCCATAGCACAGAGCGGATGTGATCGCCATGACCGACATCGCCACCTACAACTTTGCCTATCTCGACGAACAGACCAAGCGGATGATCCGCCGCGCCATCCTGAAGGGCATCGCCATCCCCGGCTACCAGGTGCCTTTCGCCTCGCGCGAGATGCCGATGCCTTACGGCTGGGGCACCGGCGGTGTGCAGGTCACCGCCTCGATCATCGGTCCGGACGATGTGCTGAAGGTCATCGACCAGGGCGCCGACGACACCACCAATGCCGTCTCGATCCGCGCCTTCTTCAAGAAAGTGGCGAATGTCGCCGTCACCACCGAGACAGCGAAGGCGACCATCATCCAGACCCGTCACCGTATCCCTGAGCAGCCGCTGACGGCGGGCCAGGTGCTGGTCTTCCAGGTGCCGATCCCCGAGCCGCTGCGCTTCCTCGAGCCGCGCGAGACCGAGACGCGCAAGATGCATGCGCTGGAGGAATACGGCCTCATGCATGTGAAGCTCTATGAGGACATCGCCAAGCACGGCCGCATCGCCACCACCTATGCCTATCCGGTCAAGGTCGAGGGTCGCTACGTGATGGACCCCTCGCCGACGCCGAAATTCGACAATCCGAAGATGCACCGCTCGCCCGCCCTGCAGCTGTTCGGCGCCGGCCGTGAGAAGCGCATCTATGCGGTGCCGCCCTTCACCGATGTCGTCAGCCTCGATTTCGAGGACCACCCCTTCGAGGTGCAGACCTTCGACCAGCCCTGCGCGCTCTGCGGCGCCGAAAATGTCTATCTCGACGAGGTCATCCTCGATGACCATGGCGGCCACATGTTCGTCTGCTCGGACACCGACCATTGCGAGAAGCGGCGCGCCGGCGGCCATCGCGGCCACCTTGCCCCCGAAGCCGATCTTGTCCCGGGAAACATGGAGCCGGCCGAATGACAGACGAACCGCTGCTGCGCGTCTCCGCGCTTTCCAAATTCTACGGCTCGCGCGTCGGCTGCGAGGCGATCAGTTTCGACCTCTGGCCGGGCGAGGTGCTGGCCGTGGTCGGCGAATCCGGCTCGGGCAAGACCACGCTGCTCAACTGCCTGTCGACCCGGCTGCTGCCGTCCTCGGGCACCGCAAGCTACCGCATGCGCGATGGCCAGTGGCGCGAGCTCTACCGCATGAGCGAGGCCGAGCGCCGCTTCCTGATGCGCACCGACTGGGGTTTCGTCCACCAGAACCCGGCGGACGGCTTGCGCATGACGGTGTCGGCCGGCGCCAACGTTGGCGAGAGGCTGATGGCGGTGGGCGACCGTCACTACGGCAAGATCCGCGCCACCGCGATCGACTGGCTGTCGCGCGTCGAGATCGACGAGGACCGCATCGACGACGAGCCCCGCGCCTTTTCCGGCGGCATGCGCCAGCGCCTGCAGATCGCCCGCAACCTGGTGACAGGCCCGCGGCTGGTGTTCATGGACGAGCCGACGGGCGGCCTCGACGTCTCGGTGCAGGCGCGCCTGCTCGATCTGTTGCGCGGGCTGGTCACCGACCTTGGCCTCGCCGCGATCGTGGTCACCCACGACCTCGCCGTCGCGCGGCTGCTCTCGCAGCGCATGATGGTGATGAAGGACGGCCGCGTCGTCGAAAGCGGCCTCACCGACCGCGTGCTGGACGATCCCCGCGCGCCTTATACCCAGCTCCTTGTCTCTTCGATCCTACAGGTTTGATGATGGCGCTTGTTCACCCCCCTCTGGCCTGCCGGCCATCTCCCCCTCAAGGGGGGAGATCGGCAGCTTTCACGACCAGCCCTTTCTGCAGCGCTGGAGAATGGCGAAACCGAATGCGACAGCTGATCTCCCCCCTTGAGGGGGAGATGCCTGGCAAGGCAGAGGGGGGTGCTGTCCCGCCAACGACTGACGATTGGAGGACCTTCTGATGGCCACGCCCCTCGTTGTCTCCGATGTCGCGAAGAGCTTCACCATGCATCTGCGTGACGGCATCACGCTGCCGGTGGTGGCGGGCGTCTCCTTCTCGATCCGCGCCGGTGAGTGCGCCGTGCTCGGTGGGCCGTCCGGCGCCGGCAAAAGCTCGATCCTGAAGATGCTCTACGGCAATTATGCCGTCGACGAGGGCCAGATCATCGTCCAGCATGAGGGCGGCCTGATCGATCTCGCCACTGCCAATCCGCGCACGGTGCTTGCCGTGCGCCGCAACACCATCGGCTATGTCAGCCAGTTCCTGCGCACCGTGCCGCGCGTCTCGGCCCTCGATGTCGTCGCCGAGCCGTTGGTCGAGCGCGGCGAGGACAGGGAAGCGGCGCGGGCGAGGGCCCGTTCCCTCCTGGCGCAGCTCAACCTGCCGGAAAAGCTGTGGGCCTTGCCGCCGGCGACCTTCTCCGGCGGCGAGCAGCAGCGCGTCAACATCGCGCGCGGCTTCATCACCGACCATCCGATCCTTTTGCTCGACGAGCCGACCGCTTCGCTCGACGCCAAAAATCGCGATGTCGTGGTTGCGCTCATCTCGGCAAAGAAGGCGGCGGGCGTTGCCTTGCTCGGCATCTTCCATGACCTCGATGTGCGCGATGCYGTCGCCGACCGCGTCATCGACGTCACCGCTTTCGCCGCTGGCAGGATCGCCGCATGACGAGGAGGCTTTCGGAGACCCCGCTTGTCCACGAGACGGCGCAGGTCGAGAACTCGAAGCTCGGCCGCTGGACCGAGATCGCCGAGCGCAGCCGCGTCTCGGAAAGCGAGCTCGGCGACTATTCCTACATGATGCAGGATTGCGCTGTCTGGTGCACGACCRTCGGCAAGTTCTCCAACATCGCCGCCGCCGTGCGGATGAATGCCACCAACCACCCGACATGGCGGCCGACGCTGCACCACTTCACCTACCGCGCCTCCGACTATTGGGACGATGCCGAGCATGAGAGCGAGTTCTTCGCCCAGCGCCGGGCCAAGCGCGTCACCATCGGCCACGACACCTGGCTCGGCCATGGCTCGACCATCCTGCCTGGCGTGACCGTCGGCGACGGCGCGGCGGTCGGTGCCGGCGCCGTGGTGTCGAAGGATGTCGCGCCCTACACCATCGTCGGCGGCGTGCCGGCAAAGCCGATCCGCGAACGCTTCGACCGCCGCACGGCGGAGCGTTACCRGGCGCTCGCCTGGTGGGATTGGGACCATKCMMGGCTGCGCGCCGCCCTCGGCGATTTCCGCGAGCTCTCGGCTGAGGCCTTCCTGGAGAAACATGGCGGCTAGCAAGCGGCGTATGTTCAGGAACATGCGTACATGCTAAAGTAAGGCATGTTTGAGGGGTTCATGCAGCCCTTGCGAAAGGACCTTCCTGGTCGGCGGGCCGGCTCCTGGGAGCCGGCACTTGTGACAGCTTTTGTGGTGCTGGTCTTTCTCGGTAGTATCCTTGCCGCTATCCAGTTTTGATCGTTTTTCATCTTGAGCGTGCTCCCGACCGTGTCTACCATTCGTAGCACTCGTTGCAACGGGCTGCCGAACTCGGCTTTCGAGCCATGCAGTTCAACTTCGTCATCAGCAACAACGAGCGGGCAGCGATGCTTTGGCAGCGGCTGGGCTTCGACATTGTCGGGGCCATTCCAAAGGCGTTTCAGCATCCCCGGCTGGGCTTTGTCGACGCCTACGTGATGCACCGGATGCTGTGAACCGGGGGAACCCGAAGGATCGGAATGCCACTCGTTCATATCCTTGACACATGACTCGCGCAGGAGGCGATCCTCCAGGAGACCGCCATGCTCGACACAGTCAGACCCTCGCTCGCCGGATTCTTCGAAGGCACGAACCCGACGCCGCCGGTTCATCTCGGCACGCGCTATGACACCTCGGGCGACTTTCTGCCGGAACCCGGCAACACGGTCGTCTGCCATCTCGTCGAGGGTTCGGCTTCCGAAGCCGCGATCCTCGATGTGCGCGAGCGCATGCGCCATGCCCGACGCCGACCGGCTGGCCTTGACGCCGGTTTCAAGCCTGCACATGACCCTGTTCCAGGGCATCATCGAATACCGCCGCCGGCTTCCTTACTGGCCGTCCGATGTGCCGCTCGACACCGGCATCGACGACATGACCGGCCTTTATCTGCGGCGCCTGCAAGGTTTTCAGGGCTGYGGTCCATTCAACGTGAAGGTTGTCGAGGTGGTGCCGACAGGCCTGACGGTCGCGGGTGCTTCCGAGGAAGACCGGCGCATCCTGAAAGCATGGCGTGACGCTCTCTCGGTGCCCTTCGGCTACCGCCATCCCGACCACGACACCTACGTCTTCCACATCACCTTCGCCTATCAGGTCCGCCGCCTTGCCGACGAGCGCGCCTCCGCCTGGCGGGATCTGTTCGAAGACTGCCTGTCCTTCCTCGATCGCGAAGCGCCGGTGATCGAGCTCAGGCCCCCGGCCTTCTGCAGCTTCAAGGACATGAAGCATTTCGAGGAATTGCTGGTGCTTGGCTGACGCTGATGCGCGTCGCCCAAAAGTAGAGTGGGTCGGCGTTTCTGTTGAACGCCGACCCACTCTGGTTGCCCCGTGCGGGCCTGTGACTCGTAACAAAACTGACATCAATTCGACACCCCAGCTTCATGGCGCTGCGATAGCGAAAGCTAACAGACCTCAAAATTGCGACGGACTGGAGTTTTGTCATGTCAGCATCATCGGCCACGCTGGAAATCCGCGGCGTTACCCGACGATTCGGCAAGAATACCGCTGTCAGCGACATCAACCTCTCCATCCCGCGGGGCCAGATGGTCGGCATCATCGGCCGTTCCGGCGCCGGCAAGTCGACCCTTCTTCGCATGATCAATCGTCTCATCGATCCCAGCCAGGGGTCGATTTTTTTTGACGGCGCCGAAGTCTCCCGCTTGCGAGGGTCGCCGCTGCGCCGCTGGCAGCGCGACTGCGCCATGATCTTCCAGCAGTTCAACCTCGTGCCGCGCCTCGACGTGCTGACCAACGTCCTGCTCGGTCGGCTCAACCACCGTTCGACCGTCTCCAACCTGCTCGGCCTGTTCTCGCGCATCGAGTGCGCCGAGGCGGTGGCCGCTCTCGAGCGCCTCGACATCGCGCGCACCGCCCTGCAACCGGCCGGAACGCTTTCCGGCGGCCAGCAGCAGCGCGTCGCGATCGCCCGCGCCATGATGCAGCATCCGAAGGTGCTGTTGGCTGACGAGCCGATCGCTTCGCTCGACCCGCTCAACGCCAAGGTGGTGATGGACTCGCTGCGCGACATCAACCTGCGTGAAGGCATCACCGTCGTCACCAACCTGCACACGCTGGACACCGCCCGCGCCTATTGCACCCGCATCATCGGCATGGCCGCCGGCAAGGTCGTCTTCGATGGCGGGCCGGACGATCTCGACCGCGACGCCGTGCGCACCGTCTATGGCGCCGATGCCAGCGGCGCAGAAATCTCCGAGGCCATCACGTCGACCAGCGTCAGCGTCAAGCCGAAGATCACCGCATCCGCCGGACCGCTCGAACCTGCCTTTCCTGGCTACTGAGCCAACCCACCCCCGGGCCTGACGGTTCCGGGGCAATCGTGGACCTCAGCAAGAGCAAACCCGGATCGCCCGCCCGCGTCAAAGGCTGAACTCAAAATTCGAACGCGCCGGCGCGAAGCCGGAACAATAGGAGAGAGACCAAAATGTTCAGGAAGATGGTTTTTGGGGCTGTTTCGTTGCTGGCCATGGCGGCAAGCGCGGCTCACGCCGCCGACATCAAGGAGTTCCGTATCGGCATCCTCGGCGGTGAGAACGAGGCCGACCGTCTGCGCAACTACCAGTGCCTTGCCGACCACCTGAAGGCCGATTTCGGCTTCGAGAAGGTGTCGCTGTTCCCGGCCGCCGACTATGACGGCGTCATCCAGGGCCTGCTCGGCGGCACGCTCGACTTCGCCGAGCTCGGCGCGTCCGGCTACGCCAGCGTCTACATCAAGGACCCGAAGGCGGTCACCCCGATCCTCACCACCCAGCAGACCGACGGTTCGACCGGCTATTATTCGATCGGCATGGCGCTGAAGTCATCCGGCATCACCGACATCAAGTCGGCCAAGGGCAAGAAGCTCGGCTACGCCGATCCGGACTCGACCTCGGGCTATCTGATCCCGCTGACCCAGATTCCGAAGGACACGGGGATGGCGAACGACAAGTACTTTGCCTCGACCCAGTTCAACGGCGGCCATGAAAACAACATCCTCGCCGTGCGTGACGGCAAGGTCGACGTCGCCGTCGACGATTCCTCCGGCATCGGCGACTTCAAGAACGGCTACACCTCCGGCACCTTCCACAAGGTAGTCGGCAAGGGCGCAGTCGACCCGAACGACTTCGTCGAAGTGTGGCGCTCGGGCCTGATCCCGAATGGCCCGCTGGTCGTGCGCAACGCCATCAGCCCCGAGATGACCGCAAAGCTCACCGACTTCTTCACCAACCTGCCGAAGAAGGACAAGGCCTGCTTCGAGGGCGTGGAAGGCGGCGACTTTACCGGCTATGTCCCGGTGAAGCCAGACTTCTATAAGGTCATCGTCGAAGCCCGTAAGGCAGCGATCGGCGGCTGATGACATCAGAAAAGGGCGGCGTCGACTAAAGCGACGTGCGTCCACTTGGACGCACAAAGTACGCTTTGGCACTTTGGATTGCCGCATCGGACTTTCCGAAAATCGGGTTTCGATTTTCGGGCCGATGCGGCGGCGCCGCCCTTTTTGCATGTTCCGATCATGACAGTCACGACGACAATCCATTCCGACGCCACAAGGCAGCAGGCCGAGGCCTGGCAACGCCAGACATCGCTGCGCCGCCTCTACACGGTGCTCGGTGTCGGCATGCTGCTCGCCGCCATGTGCGCGAGCATATGGTTCGCCGACGAGGCCAACGCGGGCCACTTCTTCGAGCGGCTGCCGCACATCCTCGATTTCCTGAGCTGGCTCATTCCGAAGGACTGGAACGACGTCTGGCGCGCGCTGTTCGACATCGCTTCGCCGAATGACAAGGGCACGCAGGAATTCAACTTCCCGCTCGGCCGCGTCTATGTCTGGGGCGACTTCTACATCCCCGAATATTTCGAGCTCATGCTGACCACCGTCAACGTGGCGCTCGTCTCGACCTTCATCGGCTTCGTCTTCGCGGTGCCCTTCTCCTTCATCGCCGCCCGCAACCTGACGCCGCATCCGGCGTTGAGGCTGATCGTCAAGCGCTTTATGGAACTGCTGCGCGCCTTTCCGGAAATCGTCATTGCCGGCCTGTTCGCGGCGATCGTCTCGATCGGCCCGATCGCCGCCATCATCGCCATCGGCCTGCATTCGATCGGCGCGTTGGGCAAGCTGTTCTACGAGATCAACGAGAACATCGACATGCGCGCCGAGGAAGGCCTGAGGGCGGTCGGCGCCAATTGGTTCGAGCGGGTGCGCTTCGCCGACCTGCCGCAAGTGCTGCCCAACTTCATGTCCTACACGCTGCTTCGGATCGAGATCAACGTGCGGGCATCGACCATCATCGGCGCCGTCGGCGGCGGCGGCATCGGCGAGGAACTGAAGCTCTCCATCTCGCGTGGTTTCGGCGCCAAGACGCTGGCGCTGGTGCTGCTCCTGTTCACCACCATCCTCCTAATCGACCAGTTCTCCGCCTGGCTGCGGCGCAAGCTGGTCGGCGAACAGGCCTTCCTGATGGGAGCCGGCTAACCATGATCCCGAAAAGTGGAGACCGGTTTTCGGAAAAGATCATGGTTCAAACAAGAGACTAACATGGCCATGACCGTCGACGAGATCAGAGCTATCGAGGCCCGCCACCCGCAGGTGTTCCAGCGGCCGCTCCACAAACGCTTCTGGCCAATTTTCCTTATCGCCGGCACGGTGCTCTACCTGCTTTATGCCCTGTGGTTCTTCAACCTGCCGCAGGTTCTGCGGGAATCGCATTGGGAGCGCCTGCCGCTCTTCCTGACGCAGTGGATCAGCTACGACCTGCAGCCTGAATTCCGCCTCGACCAGCCGCAGATCACCCCGAAATATCCACGCTTCTCGGCGCTGGGCGAAAACCCTAACCCGGACTGGGTGATCAAGAACCCTGACGGCACCTACACCGTGCAGATCGACGGCAATGCGAAATCGGTGACCTTCGACAAGAGCAAGGCGACCATCGTCGCCTACGGACAAACGGTACCGGTGTCGCTCACCGGCGGCAAGCCGGTCGTGACGGCCCCGGTGCCTGATTGGGTGACAGTCCACGACGACGAGATCGTCGCCAAGATTGGCTTTATCGGCGAGGTGCGCGTCACGGTCGACCGGGTCAAGGTTCGCAAGCGCTACCTCGGCTGGGCGAACTTCGTCTTCGACACGCGCTCGCCCTTCTTCGGCAAGTCGGCCGGCGAGGTCTTCTCGCTGATCGCCTCCGGGCCCGAGCTCAAGCCCGGCACCTCGAATCTGGCGCTTGCCGCCGACAACATCTGGAACAACGCGCAGTGGCAGCACGGCGACGTCTGGACGAAGCTGCTGCAGACCATCGTCATGGCGTTCCTGGGCACGCTGCTCGGCGGCATGGTCGCCTTCCCGCTCGCCTTCTTCGCCGCGCGCAACATCACGCCGAGTGGGCTGCTGAGCCAGGTGCTCAAGCGCTTCTTCGACTTCATGCGCTCGGTCGACATGTTGATCTGGGCGCTGTTCTTTACCCGCGCCTTCGGCCCGGGCCCGCTCGCCGGCAGCGCCGCGATCTTCTTCACCGAGATCGGCACGCTCGGCAAGACCTATTCCGAGGCGCTGGAGAACATCGACGACAAGCCGCGCGAAGGCGTGCTTTCGACCGGCGCCAACGGCCTGGAGGTGCAGCGCTACGGGGTGCTGCCGGAAGTCGTGCCGATCTTCGTCAGCCAGACGCTCTACCAGTGGGAATCGAACACCCGCGGCGCAACCATCATCGGCGCCGTCGGCGCCGGCGGCATCGGCCTGAAGCTGTGGGAAGCGATGCGCACCAATTCCAACTGGGCCAACGTCTTCTATATGGTGCTGTTGATCCTCTTGGTCGTCTTCATCTTCGACAACATCTCGAATTTCCTGCGCCGCCGGCTGAGCCGCACGCTGCACGACTACAACAGGCTCCAGGCCGCGCAGGGCTGACTCACCCCCCGGTGCGGCATCTCATGAGAGGTCGGCGGGACAGCACCCCCCTCTGTCCTGCCGGACATCTCCCCCGCAAGGGGGGAGATCGAATGTCATCCCGGCTTTCGCCAATCACCAAGGTCGAAAGGGAGATGCCGTCGATGAAACTGCCAATCTCCCCCCTTGCGGGGGAGATGTCCGGCAGGACAGAGGGGGGTGTGAAGGAACGCGGCGGCAGGTGTTGGACCGCTTCACTACAGCCTCGTCCAGCCCCCGTTCTTCTTCGACGACTTCACGCAAGCCTCGATGAAGGCCATGCCCTCGACGCCGTCCTCGATCGTCGGGAAGACGACATCTTTAGCCGGCTTGCCGCCTTTCCTGCGCGCGGCGCGGATRGCGCGGGCGGCTTCCTGGTAGATGTTGGCGAAGCCTTCGAGGTAGCCTTCCGGATGGCCCGAAGGCACGCGGCTGACGCGCGCCGCGACAGGCATCGCTCCAGCACCATTGCGGGTGAGCAGCTGCTTCGGCTGGCCGAACGGCGTATACCAGAGATAGTTCGGGTCGGCCTGCACCCATTCCAGCCCGCCCTTCGAGCCATAGATGCGCAGCTTCAGCCCATTCTCATGGCCGGGTGCCACCTGGCTTGCCCAGATCATGCCCTTGGCCGGATGCGCCTTTCCGGCCGGCTTGAAACGCAGCATGACGTTGACGTTGTCGTCGAGCTGACGGCCCGGCACGAAAGCGTCGAGATCGGCCGACAGTGAATCGAGTTCCAGCCCCGATACGAACCTCGCGAGATTGTAGGCATGGGTGCCGATGTCGCCGAGCGCCCCGCCGGCCCCCGCCTGCTTGGGGTCGGCGCGCCAGGACGCCTGCTTCTGGCCGGTAGCGGCGAGGTCCTCGGTCAGCCAATCCTGCGGATACTCCGACTGCACGATGCGGATGTCGCCGAGCATGCCCTTGGCCACCATCTCGCGCGCCTGCCGCACCATCGGATAGGCGGTGTAGTTGTGCGTGAGCACGAACACCTTGCCGGTCTTCTCGACTATCGCCGCAAGCTTCTTCGCCTCCGCCAGCGACGTCGCCAGCGGCTTGTCGCAGATGACGTGGATGCCGGCCTCCAGGAAAGCCTTCGCCGCCGGCACATGCACATTGTTGGGCGTCACGATCGCCACCGCCTCGATGCCGTCCGGGCGTTTGGCTTCAGCCTTGGCCATCTCGGTATAGGAGGCATAGCTGCGCTCGGGATCGAGCCCGAGCTCGGCGGCGGAAGCCCTGGCGCGTTCCGGATCAGACGACAGCGCCCCGGCCACCAGCACGAAATCGGCGTCCATGCGCGCCGCAATGCGATGAACCGCGCCGATGAAGGCGCCTTGTCCGCCGCCGACCATGCCGTAGCGGATCGGACCGCCCCCTGTTTCCGACTTCGATGCGCCGACCATTTTAAACTCTCCCTCGTTGTTGCTTACCTCCCCCCTGCGAGGAGGTCGATCCGCGCAGCGGATCGGGTGGGGTCGCCGGGCGTGGAGCGCGGCATGAACCGACCCCACCCGGCCCTTCGGGCCGCCCTCCCCTCAAGGGGGAGGGGGAAAACTGTGCTAGATTCCCATCATCGCGCGCAGCAGCTTCTTGTCGGTGGTGCCGCCCGCGAAATCGTCGAATGCTTTTTCCGTCACCCTAATAATGTGGTGCTGGATGAAGGGCGCGCCTTCTGCCGCGCCGTCCTCGGGATGCTTCAGGCAGCATTCCCATTCCAGCACCGCCCAGGAATCGTAATTGTACTGGGTCAGCTTGGAGAAGATGCCGCTGAAATCGACCTGCCCGTCGCCGAGCGAACGGAAGCGTCCGGCCCGGTTCACCCAGCCCTGATAGCCCGAATAGACACCTTGCCGTCCGGTCGGGTTGAACTCGGCGTCCTTGACGTGAAACGCCTTGATCCGCTCGTGATAGATGTCGATGAACTCGAGATAATCGAGCTGCTGCAAGAGGAAGTGCGACGGGTCGTAGTTGATGTTGCAGCGTTTGTGGCCGCCGACCGCATCGAGGAACATCTCGAAGGTCGCGCCGTCGAACACGTCCTCGCCGGGGTGGATTTCGTAGCCGACGTCGACGCCGTTTTCGTCATAGACGTCGAGGATCGGCTTCCAGCGCTTGCCAAGTTCGGCGAACGCCTCCTCGATCAGCCCCGGCGGACGCTGCGGCCACGGATAAAGATAAGGAAAAGCGAGCGCGCCGCTGAAGGTCACCGAAGCCTTGAGGCCCAGGTTCTTCGACGCCTTGGCGCCGAATTCCATCTGCTCGACCGCCCATTCCTGCCTTGCTTTCGGATTGTTGCGCATCTCGGCCGGGGCGAAACCGTCGAACTGCGCGTCATAGGCCGGATGCACCGCGACGAGCTGACCCTGCAGATGCGTCGACAGTTCGGTGATCTCGACGCCGGCATCCGCGCAGATGCCCCTCACCTCGTCGCAATAGGTCTTCGACGAAGCCGCTTTCCCCAGGTCGAACAACCGCCCGTCCCAGGTCGGGATCTGCACGCCCTTGTAGCCGAGCCCGGCGGCCCATTTGGCGATCGAAGCCAGCGAATTGAATGGCGCGGCGTCGCCCGCGAACTGCGCCAGAAACAGGCCGGGACCCTTCATCGTCGTCGGCATCGGCATCCTCCCTCTCTCGTATTGCAGGACCACAATAGCGTCGATTGGAACGAGGGCCAGCCTGTTTGGTTCTTGATGTCTGAAATCGGCCGGCATCTTCCAGCCCGACCCTGCTTTGCACGGCCGCACCGTCACCCCGACCGCATTACCGTTTCAGCAAAGCCTCCACCGCTGCAGCGATGCCGAGCAGCAGCCGGTCATGGCCGTTGCGCGCCATCAGCATCAGCCCGGCCGGCAGCTTCGCGCCCGGCATCGGCAACGAGATCGCGCAGAGATCGAACTGGTTGGCCACTTGCGTGTTGCGCAGCAGCAGACCTTCTGTCCTGTCGCGCAACACTTCGTCGCCGGTCATGGCGGCAATGGACGGCGCGACCATCGGCACGGTCGGAACCGCGAGGACATCGATCGCCGCCAGCCGCTCCTCCATGGCCGCGGCCAGTTGCGCGCGGCGGCGGATAGTCCTGATGTAAACGGTGGCCGGGACAGCCAGGGCGCGCGACAATGGCCCGCTGACATGCGGATCGACCGGCACCGAGGCACCGGCCGTCAGCCAATCGGCATGCACCTCGGCGCCTTCCATTGCCGCGATCGTGCCGCGCTTGGTCGCCGCGCGCATTTCGGCGATGAGATCGTCGATCGGCAGATGGGCGATGCGAGCGCCAGCCTTCTCCAGCCGGGCAATGCAAGTCTCGAAAGCCGCGGCAACATCGTCCTGGGTTTCCTCGAAAAGTCTCCCGCGCGGAACGCCGATGCGCAGGCCGGCGACAGAAACCGGCCTGAGCGGCGAAGGCTCCTCTCCCGCCATGATTGCGTCGGCAAGTGCGCAGTCCGCGACGCTTCTGGCAAGCGGCCCGATCGAATCGAGCGTCGCCGACAAGGGGAAGGCGCCGGTCAGCGGCACACGCCCCGCCGTCGGCTTGAATCCGACGACACCGTTGAGTGAGGCAGGGATGCGCACAGAGCCGCCGGTGTCCGAACCGATGGAGATTTCGCTGCTGCCTTCGCCCACGGCAACGCCGGCCCCGGACGACGAACCGCCCGGGATCAGGCTCGCGTCGGCGGCGTTGCCGGGTGTGCCGTGGTGAAGATTGTCGCCGATCGCGGTAAAGGCGAATTCGGTCATGTTGGTCTTGCCGACAATGACGGCGCCGGCCTGCCTGAGCCTCCTCACGACAGCGGCGTCCCGCGCGGCGGGCGCCGTGTTTGCCAGCATAAGCGATCCGGCCGTCGTCGCCTCGCCGGCGACATCGAACAGGTCCTTGATGGAGACGATTGCGCCGTCGAGCGGCCCGAGGCTGACGCCGGCCTTCCGGCGGGCGTCAGCCGCGTCCGCGGCTGCGCGTGCCGCTTCCGCGTAGAGCTTGACGTAGACCTTTTCGCCGACGGCACGATTGGCAAGACGTGACAGGATGGTTTCGAGGCGGTCGCGGGCGGATTGCATGGCGATGTCGGACTCCGCAAGCTTGTAGCGTCTTTAAGGCAACAGCGGTTGCGCTGATGGAACGGATAACCCGGCAAGCGTGCCTTCGCACGTGCCAGCAAGGGGAAAGACGCTGATGCTGTACAAAGGTGGCTGTCATTGCGGCAAGGTGGCGTTCGAGGTCGAGGGCGAGCTTGGCGGAGCCGTGCGCTGCAACTGTTCGATCTGCGCGCGCAAGGGCGCGCTGCTTTGGGCCGTGCCGCACAAMAGTTTGCGGCTGGTCGCCTGGGGCGACGACRTGGGCAKATACACTTTCGGCAAGGGCGCCATCGCCCATCGCTTCTGCCGGACCTGCGGCATCCACCCSTTCGCCGAGGACGTCCGCCAAGGCAGCGAACGCAGCGCCTAYRTCAACGTCAATTGCCTCGACGRTRTCGAWCTTGCCGCRGTGCAGGTTTTCGATTTTGACGGTCGCTCGGCCTAGAGCCGGATGATTTCAGGTCTGTTCGACCTGAAATCTGAATCCGGCTCTAAATCAAAGAGGTAGAGCATGATGTCGTCCGAAAACCGCTTCACACTTTTCGGCATCATGCTCTAGATCGAGGTGGGATCGGGAACACTCTGCCGCCGCTAAGCTGCTGGTCGAACGGAATGCCACCGACCTCGGTCTTGCCCGGAGCGATGTTCATCTGCCGGCCCAATCCGCACCGTTGCCGCATCCTGCCACCCGCATTTACTGGTCCAGCGGACGAAAATTTCAAAGCCAAGCCAGCATGCGCCAAATCCATCTCTGGCGAAACCGCTGCCAACGGCCATAATCCCCACCCATTCGAGATTGCCCGCGCCTGTTGCGGCGCGAAGAGGGGAGTTTAGCAATGTCCGAATTCACGATTTCGCGCCGCGGCTTGCTTGCCGGTTCGGCACTGCTTCTGGCCTCCACCGCGGTGCCGACCATCGGCCGCGCGCAGACGCCGAAGAAGGGGGGCCGGCTGATCGTCGCCGCGGATTCCGAGCCCCGCAACCTCAACCCCGCGATCGTCGCCTCGAACGGCGTCTTCTTCATCTCCAGCAAGATCGTCGAGACGCTGGCCGAGGCCTCCTTCGGCGGCAAGGACGGGCTGGAGCCCAGGCTTGCGCTTTCGTGGGAGGGCGCCGCCGACGGCCTGTCGGCGACCTTCAAGCTGCGCGACGGCGTCAAATGGCACGACGGCAAGCCCTTCACCTCCGCCGACGTCGCCTTCTCGGCGCTGCAGATTTGGAAGCCGCTGCAGAATCTCGGCCGTACCGTCTTCAAGGACCTTGAAGCCGTCGAGACGCCGGATGATCTCACCGCCATCTTCAAATTCGCCAAGCCGACGCCGTTCCAGCTGATCCGCAACGCGCTGCCGGCACTGTCGAGCGTCGTGCCTAAGCACGTCTATGAGAACGGCAAGATCGAGGACAACCCGGCCAACAACGCGCCGATCGGCACGGGGCCGTTCAAATTCGCCGAATACAAGGCCGGCCAATATTACCGGCTGACGAAGAATGACGCCTATTGGGGCAAGGACGAGCCCTATCTCGACGAGATCGTCTACCAGGTGCTGCCGGACCGCACCTCGGCCGCCGCCGCGCTCGAGGCGGAAGAAATCCAGCTCGCGGCCTTCTCCGCCGTGCCGCTTGCCGACCTCGACCGCATCTCCAAGGTGCCCGGCCTGAAGGTCGTCACCAAGGGCTATGAGGGGCTGACCTATCAGCTCGTCGTCGAGATCAACCATCGTCGCAAGGAACTCGCCGATCTCAAGGTGCGCCAGGCGATCGCGCACGCCATCGACAAGAATTTCGTCGTCAAGACGATCTTCCTCGGCTACGCCGCGACCGCGACCGGCCCGGTGCCGAAGAACGATCCGCAGTTCTACACCGCCGACGTGCCGACCTACGCGTTCGACGTCGCCAAGGCCAACGCGCTGCTGGACGAAGCGGGCTACAAGCGCGCCGACGACGGCAAGCGCTTCGCGCTGAAGCTCCTGCCGGCGCCCTATTTCAACGAGACGAAGCAGTTCGGCGACTATCTGCGCCAGGCGCTCGCGCAAATCGGCATCGACGCGGTGATCGTGAACAACGACTCGGCCGCGCATATCAAGGCGGTCTACACCGACCATGCCTTCGACCTCGCCGTCGGCCCGCCGGTATTCCGCGGCGACCCGGCGATCTCCACCACAATTCTGGTGCAGAGCGGCATTCCCGACGGCGTGCCCTTCTCCAACCAAGGCGGCTACAAGAACGCCGAGTTGGACGCGCTGATCGCCAAGGCATCGCAGACGCTGGATACGGCAGCCCGCACCGGGCTCTACAAGGAGTTCCAGAAGAAGGTCGCGGCCGACCTGCCGCTGATCAACGTCGCCGAATGGAGCTTCATTTCCGTCGCGCGCGACACGGTCGGCAACATCGCCGACAATCCGCGCTGGGCGGTCTCGAACTGGGCGGACACCTATTTGGAATCGTGACACACTCACGCGGATGAGAGTTCGCGACGAAATCGGCGTAGATGCACGGACATACGTCGAGCCCTACGATACCCCCCTCTGTCCTGCCGGACATCTCCCCCTCAAGGGGGGAGATCAGCAGCTCATCCGTCTCGCCAGTTTGTCAACGTTGGCAATTGGCGAAGCCCTTGGCGACGGCCAATCTCCCCCCTTGAGGGGGAGATGTCCGGCAGGACAGAGGGGGGTGCCTAGGCGCGACATATCAACTTGCCTGCATAATTCTACGAGGCGCGCATGACCCGCGCCCTCACCCTTCTGCGCCGTCGCCTCGTCGGCAGCGTCTTCGTCCTCCTGATCGTYGTCATCGGCAGCTTCCTGCTGCTCGAAGCCGCCCCCGGCGACGCGGTCGACGCTTATATCGTCTCCACCGGCGGCGACGCCGGCATGATCGAATTGCTGCGCCACCGCTGGGGCCTCGACCAGTCCGAACTGACGCGGCTCGCCAATTACCTCTGGGCATTGCTGCATCTCGACCTCGGCCAGTCGGTCACCTTCTCGCGGCCGATCCGCGACGTCATCCTCGAACGCCTGCCGACGACGCTGATCCTGATGGGCAGCGCCACCGCGCTTTCCTTCGGCCTCGGCTCGGCGCTCGGCATCTATGCCGGCGCGAGACCCGGCAGCTTTCGCGACCGGTTCCTCTCGATCGGTTCGCTGGCGCTCTATGCCGTGCCCGGCTTCTGGCTCGGCCTGGTGTTGATCGTCGCCTTCGCCGTCGACCTGCGCTGGCTGCCTATCGGCGGCATCGAGACMATCGCTTCCGGCAAGACCGGGTTGGCGCGGGCTGCAGATATTGCCAGCCATCTCGTGCTGCCGGTGTCGGCGCTCGGCTTCATCTATCTGGCGCTCTATTTGCGCATGATGCGCGCCGGCATGGCTGAGGCCTGGCGGCAGGATTTCGTGCTCGCCGCCCGCGCCAGGGGCCTGACGCGCCGCCGCATCGTGCTTGCTCATGTCGCCCGCAACGCGCTGCTGCCTTTGATCACCATGCTCGGCCTGCAATCGGCGCAGATGCTCGGCGGCAGCGTCGTCATCGAAAGCGTCTTTGCCGTGCCCGGCCTCGGCCGGCTGGCGCAGGAAGCCGTCGCCGGGCGCGACACGCCGCTGCTGCTCGGGATCATCCTGGTCAGCGCCGTCCTCGTTGTCGCAATCAACCTTCTGGTCGATCTCGCCTACGCCTTCCTCGATCCGCGCGTCGGCGCCAGCGAGGCCGGCGCATGAGCCGATTGCGCCGGTTCTTCGGCAAGCCGGCGGCGATCGCCGGCGCCCTCGTCCTCGCCTTGCTGGTCGCGATGGCGTTAGTCGCGCCGCTGCTTTTCCCAGGCGACCCGCAGGCGATCGCCGGCCCGGCGCTGCTGCCGCCCTTCCAGGACTGGCCGCTGCCACTCGGCACCGACCGGCTCGGCCGCGACGTGCTGGCCGAGCTCTTCCACGGCGCCCGCACCTCGCTGGCGGTTGGGCTTGCGGCGGCTGCCGCGGCCCTCCTGATCGGCGCGGTGGTCGGCACGCTGGCCGGCTTTGCCGGCGGCCTGATCGACGACGTGCTGATGCGCATCACCGACGCGTTCCAGACCGTGCCGAGCTTTCTGCTTGCGCTGGCCTTCGTCAGCATAGTCGGGCCTTCGCTCGGCGTCGTCGTCGCGGCGATAGCGCTCAGCGCCTGGACCGGCCCGGCGCGCGTGGCGCGCGCGGAAGTGCTGTCCATCCGCGAGCGCGACTATGTCGCCGGCGCCCGCGTCATCGGCATGCATCCGCTGGAGATCGCCTTTCGTGAGGTGTTGCCCAACGCCTTGCCGCCGGTGCTGGCGCTGTCGTCGGTGATCGTGGCGGCAGCGATCCTCACCGAGGCGGCGCTTTCCTTCCTCGGCCTCGGCGACCCCAACCGCGTCACCTGGGGCGGCATGATCGCCGAGGGCCGCACCGTCTTGCGCACCGCGCCTTTCCTCTCGATCGTTCCCGGCATCGCGCTGGTGCTGACCGTGCTCGGCGTCTATCTCGCCGGCGAAGGGGTGGTTGAAAGCACGGCAGTGCGCAGGAGCCTATCGTGACCGCGCTGCTCTCGATCCGCGACCTCTCTGTCGCCTATCGCCGCGACGGTTTGGCGGCGCTSGAGGGTGTGAGTCTGGACGTCGAGGCCGGAGAGCGCCTGGCGATCATCGGCGAAAGCGGCTCAGGCAAGAGCACGCTGGCGCTGGCGATTGCGGGGTTGCTGCCGGGGTCGGCAGTGATTGGTGGAGCGATCAAGTGGTTCTCGCGATCACCGTCGATGATGGGTGCCAAGGCACCCCCCTCTGTCCTGCCGGACATCTCCCCCTCAAGGGGGGAGATTGCTCTCTCATCTTCGCTTTCGCCAATCGCCGATGTTGCTGACGGAGCGCCGGCGGTGGAACCGCCAATCTCCCCCCTTGAGGGGGAGATGTCCGGCAGGACAGAGGGGGGTGCGAAGGATCGCCACCTTTCGCATTTTCAACCTCGCCTCGGCCGTGATATCGGCTTCGTCTTCCAAGACCCCTCCTCCAGCCTCGACCCGGTCATGCCAGTCGGCAAGCAGATCGCCGAGGTCGCCCGCACACATCTCAATCTGACCTGGGCTGAGGCCCGCACCAAGGCCAAAACTCTCCTCGAACGCGTCCGCCTGCCCAACCCGGACGCCACCCTCCACGCCTACCCGCATCAGCTTTCCGGCGGCCAGAAGCAGCGCGTAGCGATCGCCGCAGCCATCGCCGCCGGGCCCAAGCTGTTGATCGCAGACGAAGCAACCAGCGCGCTGGACACCATCGTGCAGGCCGAGATCGTCGCGCTGATCCGCCAGCTGGTCGCCGAAGACGGCATGACCTTGCTCTTCATCAGCCACGACATCGCGCTGGCCGCGACGCTGGCCGAGCGCATCGCGGTGCTGCGACGTGGCGAACTCGTCGAACTTGGCGAGGCCCGCCAGATCGTTGAGGCACCGCGCCATGCCTACACCCGCTCGTTGCTCGAGGCGCATCTCGGCCTCGACGCCGAACCATTGCTCGAGCGGCAGGACGCCTCGGCATGAGTCTGCTCGCTGTCTCCAACCTCGCCAAGGGCTATCGTCGCGGCGGCAGACCCTTCGCCGCAGTCGATGACGTGTCGTTCGACATCGGCCCTGCCGAAACCCTGGCGCTAGCCGGCCCGTCAGGCAGCGGCAAATCGACGATCGCGCGTCTGGTGCTGCGGCTGATCGAGCCCGATGCCGGCCGCGTCGAATTCGAAGGAACGGATTTCCTTTCACTGTCGGGCGCCGGCCTGCGCACCAGGCGCGCCCGCATCCAGATGGTCTTTCAGGATCCGCTGGCCGCCTTCAATCCCCGCGCCACCGTGGCACGCGTGCTGGACGATCCCTTGCGCGTTCACGGCATCGCTTCACGCGCCGAGCGCCCCCGTCGCATCGCCGCGCTCCTGGAGCGCGTCGGCCTCGATGCCGGTCTCGCGGCGCGCGCCATCCACGAAATCTCCGGCGGTCAGCGCCAGCGCGTGGCGATCGCCCGAGCCATTGCGACGCGACCATCGCTGATCGTGCTCGACGAAGCCGTCTCCGCCCTCGACGTGTCGGTGCGCGGGCAGATCCTGGAATTGCTGCTTGACCTGCAACGACAGGAACGGATCGCCTATCTCTTCATTTCACATGACCTCGGTGTCATCCGCGCCATCGCGCATCGCGTCGTCATCCTCGATGCCGGCCGGATCGCCGAGAGCGGCGAAGCCCGCGCCGTCATTGCCGACCCGCAGTCGGCGATCGGCAAGGCCTTGGTGGCGGCGACGCCAAGATTGATCAGGAACACACCATGACCGACCCCGAAGCAGCCAGAGCCGAAAAACTCGCGCGCGAGCTCGATTCCGCGTTCCGCAACCGGGCCGACCTCTATCGCCTTTTCCTCGACGAATTGACTGTCGAGCTCGGCGCCGAGAAAGCCGAGGCGGTCATGATCCGCACCATCGAGCAGCGCGGCCGTGAGGTGGCCGCGGCGGCCTTTGCCGATTTCGGCCCCAATGACGCACCGGCGATCGGCGAGGCGTTCCTCGCCGTCAGCCCGGATGGCGGCCGCATGTATCCGACCGATGTCGAGCGCGGACCGGACCACATCGCCTTCAAGGTTAGGCGCTGCCCGCTGAAGGACGCCTGGGTCGAGGCCGGGATCGGCGAGGAAAAGCTCGCCACGCTCTGCCGCATCGCCGGCGCCTTCGACCGCGGCCTGTTCGAGGCGACCGGCGTGCGTTTCGCCAACGTCACCTGGACGCCAGGTCATGGCTCAGGCTGCTGTCACATCGCGCTGACCAATCGCGATGCCGGCTAAGCATCACGGATCGGCGGGCGGTTCCGCCCGCCGGCCGCCGGAGCTGGCTATGCCGCGAGCCCTCGGAAGCAGCCGCCCGTCAATGCCTCAAGCGATCGCGCATGGCGTACCACAGCATGCCGAGCACATAGAGCGGCCCGCGCAGCGCCGTGCCGCCGGGGAACGGCAGCGGCGTCAGCGTCGAGAACAGGTCGAGCCGCGAAGCGTCGCCCGCGATCGCTTCCGCGAGCAGCTTGCCCGACAGCGTCGACAGGATGACGCCCTTGCCGGAATAGCCATGCGCGAAATAGACCTCGCCATAATGCCCGACATGCGGCAGGCGCGACGTCGTCACCGACACCAGCCCGCCCCAGGCGTGATCGATCCGGCAGCCTCTGAGCTGCGGGAACGTCTTTTCCATGTGAGGCCGCACGAAGCCGGCGATGTCGGCCGGCGGCGAAGGCGTGTAGCGCTCGCCGCCGCCGAACAGCAGCCGGCCATCGGCCGACATGCGATAATAGTTGACCACAAAAAGCGTATCCGAGACCGCGACATTGGCCGGGATGACGTTGCGCTCGCCCAAGGGCTCGGTGGCGACGATATAGTTGCCGACCGGCATGATACGGCTGTTGACGCGCGGCTCAAGCCCTTTCAGCAGCGCGTCGCCGGCCAGCACGACGTGCCGGGCACGCACCGAACCTTTGTCGGTGAAGACCCGGATGGACGGCTGGCGCTCCAGCCGGACGGCAACTGAATTCTCATGGATGACGACGCCGGCGCTGGCCGCGGCGCGGGCGAGGCCCAGCGTGTAGTTCAGCGGATGCATGTGACCGCCGAGCTCTTCAAAGACCGCGCCCTGATAGGGCGTGTCCACCATCTGCCGCGCTTTCGCCGCCGAGAGTATCTCGACATGCCGGAAGTTCATCACCTTGGCGAGGCACTCGGCCTCCTCCTCGAAGTCGCGCATGTCGGAGCTGTTGACCGCCCCGACCAGATGGCCGGTGAGCCGAAGGTCACAGTCGATGTCATGGCGCTCGATGATGTCGAGCACCAGTCCGCGCGCCTCGAAGGCAAGGTCGAACAGCGCCTTCGCCCGTTCCGGCCCGAACGACTTGACCAGCCCCTTGGCGCCCTTGCGCAGGCCGGGGATCATCTGCCCGCCATTGCGCCCGGACGCGCCCCAGCCGATCTTGCCGCCTTCGAGCAGCACCACTTTCAGCCCACGCTCGGCCGCGTGCAGCGCGGCCGAAAGCCCGGTGCAGCCGCCGCCGACCACGACCAGATCGGCTTCGATATCGCCGGCGAGCGACGGATGGTCCGGCGCCGGATTGGCAGTCGCGACATAATAGGACTTGCCGATGTCGAGCCCAGAATTGAAACCTGTCGAACGCGAAGCCATGGTCACACCTTGAGCAACAGGTGGTCGCGTTCCCAGGACGTCACGACGCTCCGGAACAGGTCGAGCTCGACACTTTTCACGCGCAGATAGGTCTGGAAGAAATCCTCGCCGAGCAGCGCCTTCACAGGCTCGCAGGCAGCGAAACGGTCGAGCGCCTCTTCCATGGTCTTCGGCAGCGAGCTCTGGCTGCGGTAGGCGTTGCCGAAGGCTTCGGGCGAACGCGTCAGCTTTTCCTCGACGCCGAGATAGCCGGCAATCAGCGAACCGGCCATGGCCAGATACGGATTGGCGTCCGCGCCGGGCAAGCGGTTCTCGACGCGCCGTGCCGCGCGCCCGCCCATCGGCACGCGCAGGCCGCAGGAGCGGTTGTCGTGCGACCACTCGATATTGGCCGGCGCGCTGTGGCCCGGCCGGATGCGTCGATACGAGTTCACGTTGGGCGCGAACAGCGGCATGATCTCGGGGATGTATTTCTGCAGGCCGCCGATGAACCGCGAGAACATCTCGCTATCGCCACCGTCTTTGCCGGCAAACAATGGCTCGCCCGTCTCGTCGACGATCGACATATGCAGATGCATCGAGCTGCCGGCCTGCGCCGCGATCGGCTTTGCCATGAAGGTGGCATGCATGCCGCTCGCCTGCGCCGCCTGCCGCGCCAGGCGCTTGAACAGCAGCGCCTTGTCGGCGAGCGCCAGCGGATCGCCGTGCAGCAAGTTGATCTCCAGCTGCGCCGTGCCGGATTCATGGATCAGCGTGTCGAGCGGCACACCGGCCACCGCGGCGTGATCGTAGAGGCGCCGCGTCACCGCCTCGAACTCCTCCAGCGCCTGCATGTCATAGGGATGCTGCACGCTCTCCGGCCGGCCGTTGCGCCCCACCGGCGCGGTCAGCGGCTTGTCCGGATCGGGGTTGGGCGCGGTGAGATAGAATTCCAGCTCCGGCGCCATGACCGCTCGCCAGCCGCGCTGCCGGTAGAGATCGAGCACCGCCCGCAAGACGTGGCGCGGCGACGCCATCCATGGCCGGCCATCCATGTGGAACGCATCGGCCAGCACATAGGCCTTGCCCGGACCCCCGCCCGGCGCAAGGCACAGCGTCGACAGGTCCGGCACCATGCGCATGTCCGGATCCTGGTAGGCGAAGTTCTCGTCGACGGAGCCGGAATACCGGCCGTCGATGGCGACAAGGAAGGCGCTGCTCGGCAGGTAGAGCGCGCGGTCCTCCAGCGCGTTGAGGAATTTTGCCGCCGGCAGGGTCTTGCCGCGCAGCACACCGTTCATATCGGGCACGAGGCACTCGACCTCGCCGATCGCGTGTTGGGCCAGCCAGCTCTTGGAGTCGCCGATACCATTCATGGGCGGCATGGTCGTCGTGTGATTTTCAGGCATGTTTAAGTCCGTACGAGAGAGAGGATCGCTTCGGCGGCCACGTCCGTTCCGGGCTTCAGCGCCATCTGCGCTGCATTTTCCTTCAGGCGGGCGCGCATCGCATCATCGGCCAGAAGGCCGAGGATCGCTCGCTCCAGCACGTCCTCGGTCCAGCCGTCGCGGCTGATGTGGTTGCCGACGCCGGCCTCCTCGGCGCGCAGCGCATTGTCATGCCCATCCCAGCAATAGGGCATGATCAGCGATGGCACGCCCAAGCGTAGCGCCTCGCAAAAACTGTTGTTGCCGCCGTGATGAATGAAGAGATCCGACTTCGCCACCACCGAGGGCTGCGGGAACCAGGCATCGAGATAGACATTGTCGGGGACCGCGCGATACGCATCGCGCAAACCGCCGACATTGACGATGAAGCGGGCCGGCAGCCTGTCGAACAGGGCAAGCATGCGCTGGATCAGTCCCACATCCATGGCGCCCAGGCTGCCGAAGCTGAGATAGACCAGCGGCCCGCCATTGCGCGGAAAGACCGGCACCTCGAACGGCCCTTCCGAGCGGACGCAGCCTTCGAGGTAGACGAAGCGATCGGGATCGAGCCGCACGGCGCGCCGCCGCCGCACGATCGTCGGCGTCAGCAGCAGGTTGAGGTCCGGCGAGACCTCCAGGAACAGCCCCTTCGGCAGCGGCGCCAGGCCGGCTTCCGCACGCAGCCGGTTGAAGCGCTCATGCGCCGGAGCGACGGCGGCCAGATAGCGCGCCTCGAAGGCGCCGCGCATCGGATCGTCGGCGGCAAGGCCGGAAAGATAGGGCGGCACCAGAGCGTCCGGCAGTTCGGTCTCGGCGCAGGAGACGACACGCACCCACGGGCAGCCGGCGCCGGCCAGCGCTGGAAACATGATGACGTTGTCGAGCACGATGGCGTCCGGTTTCAGCCGCGCCAGCAATTGCCTCAGCGGCGCCTCGGCATTGACCGCGGTGTCGACGATCGCCTGCCATGTCGGCGCGACATAGGTTTCGAGCTGGTCGACCGGGCTCAGCCGGAAATGCGGCAGGTAGCGCCGCACGAAGGCCTGCCAGTAGCTCTGGCGCTCGCTGTCGCTGAGCGGATCGTCGGTCGGCAGCTGGTATTCCTGGAAGCCGTAGTCGGCGAAGACGCCGGAAAAGCCGGCATGGCAGATAAAGACCGGACGGGCGCCGCGCGCCCGCAGCGCCTGGGCGATGCCGACGCAATTGAGCGCCGCGCCGAAGCTCGCTTCGGGAAACAGCGCGATGGTCGGGCTGGCTTTTCGCGTCAAGATGGTCCTCGTCAGTCCGGCCGGCTGATCATGCCGAACAGCGCGGGCGCGCCGCGGCTGGCGGCCTGCGGCCGCTGGCTGCGCGACAGCCTGAGATGCACGCGCAACAAATCGGCGGCAACCTCATACTGCCGGCTTTCCAGATGGTCGAGTATGGTGATGTGTTCGCTGAGCGAATGTTTCAGCCGGAACACGTTGACGCCCGCATAGATGCCGGGCAGCCGGCGCAACCTGAGATGATGGGAAAGCGCGTCGGCGACGAAGCGGTTGGCGGAGCCGTCCGCGATCATGCCGTGGAACTCGATGTCCAGCCGCTGGAACTCCCTGGTGTCGAAACTCGCGTCGGGCAGCGCCGAAAGTGCTTCCATGCCCTGGCGAAGCGCCGCCGCCCGCGCACCGTCGAGCCGGAAGCCCGGCGTCAGGATGGCAGCCGGCTCCAGCAACAGCCTGAACTCATAGCTTTCGCCTTGCGCCTCGGGATCGTCGGGCGCGCGGCGGAACAGCCAGGATTGGCCSGGCGCCCGGTCGACAAGATTCTCTTCGGTTAGTCTCTTAAGCGCTTTTAGTACCGTCTTCCGCTCCGCATTGTACCGGCGCATCAAACCGACGACGGTCACCGTCTGGTCCAGCCGCCGCGCCGAGCGGTCGCGCAGGATCGCCTCGGCCAGTTCATCCTCGGCCGCGCTCGGCAATTCGGCGGCGACGCCTGCCTGCGCCGTCAGGTCCACGACCAGACGGTAGCCGGTGGCGGCCTCCCAGCGCACCACGCCCTGCTCGGTGAGCAGGCGCAGCGCCGCCCGCACCGGAGTCCGCGAAACATTGCACAGCGACGCGATCTGCTGCTCGGGAAGATGCGCGCCGGGCACGAATCCGCGCTGCCTGGCCACATCCAGGATCCGCTGCGCGAGATCGAGATGGTTGGTGCGAGGTCGCCTGGCTGCCGCTTGCATGACACTTCTCGTGAACGGACATGACCGCCCTGGTTTGGCCGATCGCCCTTGCTGACGCAATCGGCCAGATTCCGGTGCCGCCTGTCAAATTATGGATTGACGTACTTTTTTCTGCAATAGTACTGTCAATGTAATCGGCGACAAAAGACCGGGGAACAGGATCGAAGGCTGCGGCAGGACCGTGATGCCGATCCGAAAAACGAATTCGACGATCAACCGGAATGGGAGTCCGACATGACCGCCACCGCTTCGCGGCACCGTTCGTTCAGAACGCCATCAATCGCGCTCGGCCTTACCCTGGCGCTTTCGGCGCCGGCCGCGGCCGCCGATCTCGTCGTCTCCAATTGGGACGGCTACATGGCGCCCGACGCCATGGCGGCCTTCAAGGCCGCGACCGGCGTTTCCGGCGAGGTCGTCGTCCACGCCACCAACGAGGAGATCATGGGCAAGATCGTCGCCTCCGGTGGCAAGGGCTATGACGTGGTCTTCGTCTCCTCGCCCTTCGCCGAGGTGCTGAACAAGCTCGGCCTGACCGAACCGGTCGATCACGCCAAGGTGCCCAACCTCGCCAACCTCTATCCCGAAGCGACCAAGCTGCCGCACGATGTCGGCAACACCTTTTCGGTGCCCTACACCTGGGGCACCACCGGCCTCTGCTACCGTTCGGACCTGGTGAAGACGGCGCCGACCAGCTGGAGCGATCTGCTCGCCCCTTCCGACGAGATCAAGGGCAAGAGCCGGCCGTGAAGAAGGCGATGATGAACTCGTCGACCGAAAGCGCCGGCCGCGCCTCGACCACGCTGCCGATGCAGATCTATTCGATGATCCGCTTCGGCATCACGCCGGAGATCAACGCGCTGGCGACCATCGTCATGGCGGTGTCGATCACCGCGCTGACGCTCTCGCAGCGGCTCAATCGCGGGGTCATCGGCCAATGAGCGAACCGCGCACCTTGCTTTCGATCGACGGGGTGTCGAAGAGCTTCGGCCGGGTGACGGCGGTCGACCGCGTCTCGCTCGATATCCGCGAGAACGAGTTCTTCGCCCTGCTCGGTCCCTCCGGCTGCGGCAAGACCACGCTCCTGCGCATGTTGGCCGGTTTCGAGACGCCGAGCGACGGCCGTATCCTGCTCGATGGCCGCGACATCGCCCGGACGCCGCCCAACAAGCGGCCGGTCAACCTGATGTTCCAGTCCTATGCGCTGTTTCCGCATATGAGCGTCAGGGCCAATGTCTCCTACGGCCTGGAGATGGAACGCTTGCCGGCAAAAGAAATCCGCGCCCGCGTCGACGCCATCCTGGCGACGACCGAGCTGGTGCCCTTCGCCGACCGCAAGCCCGAGCAATTGTCGGGCGGCCAGAAGCAGCGCGTCGCGCTTGCTCGCGCGCTGGTCAAGCGGCCGCGCCTGCTTTTGCTCGACGAACCGCTCGGCGCCCTCGACAAGAAGCTGCGCGGCGCCATGCAGCTCGAACTGAAGCGGCTGCAGCACGAGGTCGGCATCACCTTCGTCATCGTCACCCACGATCAGGAGGAATCGCTGGTCATGGCCGACCGCATGGCGGTGCTGAAGGGCGGCAGGCTGCTGCAATGCGACACGCCGCACACCGTCTACGAGCATCCTGCCGACCGTTTCGTCGCCGACTTCATCGGCGTGATGAATTTCGTCCGCGGCCGCGCCGACGCCGGCGGCGTCCGGACGGCCGACGGCGCRCAYATATCKGGGAAGGTTCCCKCGGCACTTTCTCCGGGCGCCGACGCGGTCGCGGCGGTGCGGCCGGAGCGCATMAGGCTGTTCCCGTCGCCGGAAACCGCCAACCGCGCCACAGGCACSGTCGAGGCGCTCGCYTATCAGGGTCTGGATCTGCAGCTGCATGTCCGCACCGCCCTGTCGGAGAAGCCATTCCTGGTGCGCGTCACYGCSGAYGCCGCCGACCGCAGGCCGGTTGCRGCGGGYGAYYGSGTCGATCTCGGCTGGGACGCCGCCGATGTCAGAATTTTCGCAGATTGATGGAGACAAGACCCATGGCGCAGAAGACCATTGCGTTTTTCCCGGAAGCGGCCTTTGGCCCGGCGCTCAATTCCGTCGGCATCGCCCAGGCGGTCGAAGCSCGCGGYCACAGGGCCGTSTTCCTSTCGGACCCCGGCTTCGTCGATGTCTACAAGGGCTATGGCTTCGAGGCGCAYCCGGTGAACCTCTCCGAGCCGATGCCGCCCGAGCAGATGGCCAAGTTCTGGGAGGACTTCATCAAYGGCCACATCCCGAACTTCCGCAAATCGCCTTACGACCAGGTCGACAATTACGTGARGGATTGCTGGACCGCGATCGTCGACAGCGCCAAATGGGCGCAGAAGGACCTGCCGGGTGTGCTGGCMAAGATCAAGCCCGACATCATCTGCGTMGACAACGTCATYCTCTTYCCSGCGATCAAGCAGTCCGGCAAGCCRTGGGTGCGCGTCATCTCCTGCTCGGAAAACGAGATCGAGGACGAGGATATCCCGCCGCATCTCTCCGGCTGCGCCGAGAACGACCATGCCGGCCACAAGCGCTACCGCGATCATTTCAACRCGGTGATCAGGCCGATCCATGACGACTTCAACGCCTTCCTCGCCGCCAATGGCGAGRCGCCCTATCCGATCGGCCAGTTTTTCGAGGCTTCTCCCTACCTCAACCTGCTGCTCTATCCGGAAGCGGCGAAGTTCAAGCGCCGCCATCCGCTCGATCCGACGAAATTCCAGTATCTCGAAGGCTGCGTGCGCCAGGAGAAGCCCTATGCGGTGCCGGCCTTCACGAAGAACAACGCCGGGCCGCTGCTCTATGTGTCCTTCGGCAGCCTCGGCGCCGGCGACGTCGATCTCCTGAAGCGCATCATCGCGATGCTCGGCAAGACGCGCTACCGCGCGCTGGTCAATGTCGGCGGCTACAAGGACCATTATGCCGACGTGCCCGGCAACGTCATCGTCGAGAGCTGGTTCCCGCAGCCGTCGGTCATCCCGCAGGTCGATACGATAATCCACCATGGCGGCAACAACTCCTTCACCGAGTGCCTCTATTTCGGCAAGCCTGCGATCATCATGCCCTATGTCTGGGACGGCCACGACAACGCCAGGCGTGTCGAGGAAACCGGACACGGCTTCGGCATGCCGCGCTACGACTGGAGCGACGCCGAGCTGATTGCGAAGATCGAGACCTGCCTCACCGATCCGGCGATGAAGGCCAAGCTGGCCCAGACGTCGGCGCGGATGCGGTCGCAGAACGGTCCGGAGAAGGCCGCGGGTCTGTTGGAGGCGCTGCTGTGACCTCCTCCGCGCCGCACCTCCACCACGCCTCWACCCGCACMGATCTGGTCGAYTGGGGRGCACAGCCCGACCCGCTGGAAGGCGCTTCGCATTCGACCGGCAWGCTGGTGCATAAGGGRCCCAACAAYCAGCCGGAAGCCGGCATCTGGGTGTGCAYGCCCGGCCGCTGGCGGCTCTCGATCCCGCGCGACGAGCTGTGTCACTTCGTTTGCGGTCGCGCCACCTACACATCCGACGCTGGAGAAGTGATCGAGGCGGCGCCCGACACGGTGGTGCTGTTCCCGGCCGGCTGGACCGGCGAATGCACCGTGCATGAGACCATGCGCAACGTCTACATGCTGGCCTGACATCGCCACACGAGGAGCAAACATGCCAACACCGCACTGGCCGAGCGCCTCGACCGTGGAACTGGAGGACTGGGGCACAGTCAAGCATTCCAGGAAAATCGCCCCAAGGAAACCGTAAGGAAAACCGATGACCGCACCTGTCATGAAATCGCCGCTCGCCATCACCGACCTCGTCGACTGGGGCGTCGTCCCGACGATGATCGAGGGGCAGTCGCATACCTCGGGCAAGCTCCTCTACAAGGGACCGGAAGGCCGTTCCGAATGCGGACTGTGGGTCTGCACACCCGGCAAATGGCACTGCCATGTCACGCGCGATGAGTTTTGCCACTTCCTCGAGGGGCGCTGCACCTATGTCCACGAATCCGGCGAGGTGATCGAGATCGAGCCGGACACCGCCGCCTTCTTCCCGCAGGACTGGAAAGGCGTGTGCACCGTCCATGAAACCATCAAGAAGGTCTACATGATCCGCTGAGCGGGCTAGAGCATGATGCCGAAAAGTGTGAAGCGGTTTTCGGACGACATCATGCTCTATCTCTTTGATTTAGAGCCGGATTCAGATTTCAGGTCGACTCGACCTGAAATCATCCGGCTCCAGGGAGGTTATCGTCATGGAATTCTCACCCGACCGGCCGGCTTTCTTCGTCAATCCGGACTACCGGCCGATGATCGGCAAGCAGAAACCGGTAATCGATCCGGCCACGCTTGATACCGTGGGCGCCATTGCCGCCGCCACGGACGGCGAGATCGACGCCGCGCTGAGCGCGGCGGCCAAGGCGCAGGCGGCGTGGAAAAAACTCGACGCCAAGAGCCGCGCCAGGCATCTGCACGCCGTCGCCAACGCCATCGAGCGGGCCGACTTCGCCGGCTGTGCCGAGCTGATGGTGCGCGAGATGGGCAAGCCCTATCCGGAGGCGATCGGCGAGATCGCCAACTGCGCGCCGATCTTCCGCTACTATGCCGAGATGGCGCGTGACGAGGCCGGCAAGGTCGCCGGCACGACACAAGCCGGTTCGTTCCAATATGCGCGCTACGAGCCCTACGGCGTCTCCGTCCACATCATGCCGTTCAATTTCCCGATCCTGCTGATGTGTTGGACGGTGGCCGCCTCGCTTGCGGCAGGCAATGCCTGTGTCGTCAAGCCGGCCGAGGCGACGACGCTGTCGACGCTCGACTATATGTCGGTGTTCCGTTCGTTGCCCGAAGGCCTGGTCTCGTGCCTGCCCGGCGGCGCCGCGACGGCGCAGGCGCTGGTCGCGTCGGACCGCACCCATGCGGTCGCCTTCACCGGCTCGGTCGCTGCCGGCAAGGCGGTCGCGGTCGCTTGCGCCGAACGCATGAAGCCCTGCGTCATCGAGGCCGGTGGCAGCGATCCGCTGATCATCAGCGAGCACGCGCCCCTGGAGGTGGCCGCGGCCGGTTCCGTCACCGCCGCATTCCATCTCTCCGGTCAGGTCTGCACATCGGCCGAGCGCTTCTTCGTCGTCGATGCCGTGCACGACCGCTTCGTTGAGCTGTTTGCCGAAAAGACGCGCGCGCTGCGCATCGGCAACGGGTTGGATCGTAGCGAGATCGGCCCGCTGGTCAGCGAAGCCGCGCGGGCCAAGGTGATGCGTCTTGTCGACGACGCCGTTGCCCATGGCGCGAAGGCGGTGACCGGTGGGCGCATTCCGCCGGCGCGCGACATCGGCTGGTTCTACGAACCGACCATCCTGACCGGCGTTACCCCCGACATGGCGATCGTGCGCGAGGAATGCTTCGGCCCGGTCGCGGCGATCTGCCAGGTCAAGGATTTCGACGAGGCGATCAGGCTGGCCAACGACAGTCCCTTCGGTCTTGGCGCCTCGGTGTTCACGGCCGACCTCGCCGAAGCGCATGAGGCGGCCGAGCGGCTCGAAGCGGGCATGGTTTGGGTCAACAATCCGCTGATCGACAACGACGCGCTGCCCTTCGGCGGCTGGAAGGCCTCGGGCCTCGGCCGCGAGCTCGGCCGGCAAGGGCTCGACGCCTTCCGGCGGTCGAAGATGGTGATCATCGATCACAAGCCCGAGATCCAGGGTTGGTGGTATCCCTACCCGGACGCCTGGTTCCGCGACACAGGCGGCCGCAAGCACGTGTGAGAGAACCGGAGCGGAGCGGAGCGTACGTATAGCAGGTGACGCCTTCGGATAGCCGCGGGAGTAGGGTTTCCAGACGGGCTCCGAGACGATCGTCGGCGGAAGCGGATGTTCAGCCGATGCTTTCACCGCCGTCGACGACCAGCGCCTGGCCCGTCATGAAGGAAGACCTGTCCGAGACCAGGAACAGGATGGCTTCCGCAATCTCCTCCGCGCTCGCCCAGCGCCCCATCGGGATTTTGGTCTGGACATAGTGTTCGATCGCCTTCCGCCCGCCCATCTGGGCAATGAACGGCTCGTTGAACGGCGTGTCGACCCACCCCGGACAAAGCGCGTTGATGCGCACATTGTGTTTGGCATAGTCGAGCGACATCTGCCTGGTCATCGCCACCACAGCATGTTTGGAGGTGGCATAGGCGATCATCTCGCGGTCATAGAAGACGCCCGAATTCGAGGCGGTGTTGAGGATGACACCGCCGCCCTGGGCGATCATCGCCGGCATGACTGTCTTGGCCGCCAGAAACTGGGCTCGCACATTGATCCGCCATGAAGCATCCATCCCGGCGGAGCTGACCTCGGTCAGCGTCCCGCCGACCTGGATGCCGGCATGGCTGTGCAGGATGTCGATACGGCCGTGCCGGTCGAGCGTACCGGCGATGAGTTCCTCAACCGCCGCGTCATCGCCGACATCGGTGGCGACCGGCTCTGCCCGGCCGCCGGCGGCGCGGATGTCGGACGCCGTGGCTTCGCCAGCCTCCTGGTCCCGGTCGGCGATGACCACCACCGCCCCTTCCCTCGCCATGATCATGGCGCCGGCACGCCCGATGCCCGACCCGGCGCCCGTCACCACGGCGATACGATCTTTCAGAATCATGGAATCTTCTTTCAATGCGATGGTTTTCGCCGCCCGAGCTGCCACTGGGCGAGCACGACGAGCAGGACCGACGCGGCGAGCACGATSGTSGCGATGGCATTTATCTCCGGCGTGACGCCGCGCCGGATGGAGGCAAAGACATAGATCGGCAGCGTCGTCTGCGAGCCGGCGACGAAAAAGGCGATGATGAAGTCGTCGAAGGAAAAGGTGAAGGCWAGCAGGAAGCCCGCGATCACCGCCGGCATGATCTGCGGCAGCACGATCGACCGGAACGTCGTCAGCGGCGTGGCGTAGAGATCGCTTGATGCCTCGACCAGGTTGCGGTCGAGGCTGCCGAGCCGGGTGCCGACGATCATCGTCACCAGCGCCATGGAGAACAGGCCATGGGCGGCAATGATCGAGCCGTAGCCGAGCGCAAGCCGCGGCGGCTGGTCGGTCGGCCACAGCGAGGCTAGGAATGGATTGACGACGGCGAAAAGCTGCACCAGCGCAACCAGCGTCGAAATTCCGATGACAACACCCGGAACGACGATCGCGGCGCCCAACAGCGCGTCGAACACCGCCCTTGTCCGAACGCCGACACGCTGCAGCCCGAGTGCCGCGGCGGTGCCGCAGAACGCCGCGAGCAAGGCGCTGGTGGTGGCGATGAACAGGCTGTTCTTCAGCGCCTCGACCAGGAATGGGTTCGACAACGCCTTGCCGTACCATTGCACCGAGAAGCCTGTGAACTCGCTGGCATGGTGGCCGGCGTTGAAGGAGAACAGCACCACCAGCGCGATCGGCAAATACAGGAAGGCAAAGACGGCGACGACGAAGGCACGCATCAGATCAGGTCCACCCGGCGTGCGCCCGAAAGCCGGGTCGAGATGCGGTTGGCGATAATCAGCACAACCACCGAGACCAGCACCAGCGTGATCGCGATCGCCGATCCGAACGGCCAGTTKCGCGAYTGCAGGAACAGGTCGACCAGCGCGTTGCCGATGAAGAACACCTTRCCGCCGCCGAGCAGCGTCGGRATCAGATATTCGCCGAGCAGCAGGATCATGACCAGCGAGAAGCCGGTCATCACGCCGGGCAGCGACAGCCTGAGCGTCACGCCGACGAATGTGGAAAGCGGCGTCGCGCCGAGATCGGCGGATGCCTCCAGCAGGCGGCGGTCGAGCCGTTCCAGGCTGACATAGATCGGCAGGATCATCAGCGGCAGATAGCCGTAGACGATGCCGAGCAGCACCGCCCCCGGCGTGTTGATCAGCCGCAGATCCTCGATCCCGACACAGGCGAGCAAGGCCGGAATGCCGCGCCCGCCAAGGATGTACATCCAGGCATAGGTGCGCATCAAAAGGCTGGTCCAGAACGGGATGACGATCAGCGCAAGCAGGATCAGCCGCCAACGCTGCGGCGCGCGCAGCGCAAGGTAATAGGCAACCGGATAGGCGACGAGCAGGCAGGCGAAGGCGCCGATGGGCGCCAGCACCATCGTGTTCCAGAACGCCGTCGCCCGAGCCGGCAGGTTGGCGTATTGCGCGAGCGTCAGCGCGGCCTGATAGCCGCCCTCGGGCGCCCGCTCGCCGACGCTGAAGATGGCGATGGCGACGAAGGGCAGGACCAGGAATATCACCAGCCACAGCGTCGCAGGCGCGAGCAGCAGCGCGGTCAGGAGATTTTTGCGAAGGAGGGTGCCGCGCATCGAAAAAGCCGGATCGGTGCCGGCGGGCGTTTGCCCGCCGGTCGCATTGCCTGGATCGGGTTTGTGACCGGTTTCGCTCAAGCCGACTTGAAGCGCGCCATCAGCTCGGCGCGGCCCGGATCGGTCAACGTCGCGGCGGCGCCGAACTCCAGTGGCTTCAGGAGATCGGCTGCCGGATAGAGGATCGGATTGTCGAGCACCTCCTTCGGCAGCAGCGCGTTGACCCGCGCATCGGTGCTGGGCGCGCCGTTGGCCAGATGCTCCTTCACCGCGACCTTCGGGTTCATGAGGTAGTTGAGCAGCGCGTAGCCGGCGGGCTTGTTCGGTGCATCTTTCGGGATGGCGTAGAAGTCGGTCCAGATCTCGCCGCCTTCCTTGCCCAGCACATAGGCGATTTCGGGGACGTCGCGATGGAGCTGAGCGCCGTCATTGGTCCAGCACATCGTCATCCAGGCATCGCCGGCGCGCATCCCCGGCTGGTAGTCGCTCGACACGGCGAACAGATGCGGCTTGACCTTGAGCAGCAGCTCCTCGGCCTTGGCGAGCTCGTCCTGCTTCAGCGAGTTGAACGAATAGCCGTAATATTTCAGCGCATTGCCGATCGTGGTCAGCTGGTAGTCGTGCACCATTGTGCGGCCATCGGCTTCCGTCATGGCCGTGTCCCAGAACTCCTTCCAGCTCGACATCGGCTTGGCGAGCTTCTTGGTGTTGACCGCGAAGCCGGTCGTGCCCCAGTTCTTCGGCACGGCATAGATCGTCCCGTCGATCGTGCCTTCCGCTGTGAAGCGCGCATCTTCCGACTTGCCGTCGAAGTTGGCCAGCTTGGCCATGTCCAGCGGCTCGATGATGCCGAGCTTCTTGTAGGTCGAGATGGTGTAGTTGGTCGGCAGGAACAGGCTCCAGCCCGAGCCGCCGGCCTGCAGCTTTGCCAGCATCTCCTCATTCGACCCGAAGACATTGACCTCGACGGCCACGCCCGTCTCGGCCTTGAAGCTCTCGAATGTCGCTGGGTCATGATAGTTCGGCCAGGTGGCGATCGACATGCGGTCGCCGAGACTCTCGGCGGCAAAGGCCGGCGTCGGCATGATACCGAGCTCGCGCGCCATGACCGCGGTCGCGACGCCAAGACCGGTGAGGCCGAGGAAGTCGCGCCGGCCGATCGAGCCGCGCTTCAGGCGCATCAGCTGGTCGACGAACTTTTCGGGGCTTATCGGCAGTCCGTCACGATAGGATTTCGACATGTTGGTCTTCCCTCTGGTTGATCCCGTTGTTCTTGGGTTGCGGAAACGCCAGCGGCGCTCCCGCGGCAAAGCCGATGGCGACGGGTTCACCCGGCTTGAACAGATTGCCCTGGCCGATCAGGTGATCGGCCTTGGCGAGCAGTGATCCGATGCCCTGGACCTCGATCGCGTATTCCGCGGTCGAGCCAAGGAAAATCCGGTTGCGGACGACGCCCTTGAGGCTGCCGCCTCCGGGCGCCGAGAGGCGGAGCGATTCCGGCCGCAAGCTGACGGATACGGCCTCGCCCCGGCTGAGCGGCGCCCGCTTGCGCGCGGCGATGACCGTGCCGTCGGCGAGCGCGACATCGACAAGATCGCCGGAAAACCCGGCGACCTTGCCGCTCAACAGATTGGTCTTACCCACGAAATCCGCGACGAACAGATCGGCCGGCTCATCATAGATCTCGCTCGGCTGTCCAAGCTGGACGACGCGGCCGCCATTCATGACGCAGACGAAGTCGCTCATCGACAGCGCTTCCTCCTGGTCGTGGGTAACCAGCACGAAGGTGATGCCGATCTCGCGCTGCAGGTTCTGCAACTCGATCTGCATATCGGTGCGCAGCTTCTTGTCGAGCGCTGCCAGCGGCTCGTCGAGCAAAAGCACCGCCGGCTTGTTGACCAGGGCGCGGGCCAGCGCGACGCGCTGCTGCTGTCCCCCGGAAAGCTCGTGGATCTTGCGGCGGCCATAGCCGGCGAGCTGCACCATGGCCAGCGCCTCGCCGGCCCTTGAGGCGATCTCCCGGGACGAGAGGCGCGGCCTCGCCTGGCGCAACCCATAGGAAATATTGTCCTCGACATCGAGATGCGGAAACAGCGCATATTGCTGGAACACCATGTTGACCGGGCGCCGGTAGGGCGGCGTTCCGGCCATGTCGCGGCCGCGGATCAGCACCTGGCCGTCGCTCGGCTGCTCGAAGCCGCCGATCATGCGCAGGCACGTCGTCTTGCCGCAGCCCGAGGGTCCGAGCAGCGCGACGAAGGCGGAAGGCGGGATGGCAAGATCGATGCCGCTCACTGCGGTGACGGCGCCGTAGCGCTTTGTGACCGCGCGAAACTCGATATCGGGCACTGCAGTCAAGCCAAGGGCTCCGGCGATAGCGTGAGGCAATTTCTTGACGCTAGCAGAGCCAATGCCGGCTAGTATATACCTCGCAGGTGGTATACTTAGCCGATTTTATCGTTCAGAGGGGTATGATTTGGCTGCCTCGCGAAGTGACGACTACAACGCGCTTGCCGCCGTGATCGCCGCGACGCGCGAGACCGGCGGCGACCATTTCGGCAGGGCGATCGTTGGCTGGCTGCGCGGGCATGTCCGCTTCGATCACTGCGTGATCTTCGGCTATCGCGGTGCTGCGCGGCCGCCGCTGCTGTTCGAGACCTTCTCGCCGGCCGAAAGCCACGTCTTCGTGGCGCTCTATCAGGAAGGGCCCTATCTGCTCGACCCTTTCCATCACGCCGCGGTCGAGCGCAAGGATGGCTTCTGGCGCATGCGCGAACTCGCGCCGGACCGCTTCTATGCAAGCGAGTACTACCGCTCCTATTACAGCCAGACCAAACTCGCCGAGGAGGTCGGCTTCTTCGTTCCGCTGGCCGGCAAGGATGCACTCGTGCTGTCGCTCATGCGGCTGCGCGCCTCGGGGCCGTTCGGAACCGCCGATGCCAGGCTGCTGCGTGACATGGCGCCAGCGGTGATCGGCCTCTGCCGGCTGCGCTGGCCGGCGCTGCCTGCCGACGAGGCTGCGGTCACGCCACCGGGCGAAACCGTCGCGACGGCCAACGAGCTTGATCGCGCGCATATCTGGAAAAGCCTGTCGCTGACGTCGCGCGAGAAGCAGGTCGTCGACCTAGTGCTTCAGGGCCACTCCACGGAATCGATCGCCAGGGCGCTGCGGATCGTGCCAGGCACGGTCAAGGTCCATCGCCGCAACATCTACCGCAAGCTCAAGATCAAGTCGCAGGCCGGTCTGTTCGCGCGCTTCGTCGAGATCATCGACGCCCGCATCGGCTGAATCCGTCAAGCTCAGGCTTAGAGGCCGTTTCGAAACTCGCTCCTGCGAGTCAGCTGATGGTGTCAACGAGAACCGGCCTACGCCGGCCGTAGCCTTCATAGAGCGGAGACACTTATGAGGGCTTCGGCCGGCGAAGGCCGGAGCGGAGCGTACTACAGTACGTGAGCACCGGAAGCGCAGGTGACGCCTTCAGATGGCCGCGGGAGTAGAGTTTCCAAACGGGGCTCTCAGGCCAGTTCGAACCGCTCCACGGCGCGCATGATGCCGCGCAGCTCGGCGAGGCCTTTCAAGCGTCCGATCAAGGAATAGCCGGGATTGATCCTGGTCTTGCCGATGTCGTCGGCAAGCAGGTGGCCATGGTCGGGTCGCATCGGAATACGCCAGTCGGATCGGCCCTCCTTCCGCCGGCGAGCCTCYTCCTTCATCAGCGCCAGGATGACTTCCGCCATRTCGGTCGAGCCTTCCAGATGCTCCGCCTCGTGGAAGGAGCCGTCCTCCTCGCGCGTCACGTTGCGCAGATGCGCGAAATGAATCCTCGACCCGAACTCCTCGACCATGTCGACGAGATGATTGTCGGCGCGCACGCCGTAGGAGCCGGTGCAGAAGGTSAGCCCATTCGAAGGACTATCGACCGTGCCGAGGATGAAKCGTGCGTCGTCGGCSGTGGAGACCACCCGCGGCAGGCCRTAGAGCGAGAAAGGCGGATCGTCCGGATGGATACACATGCGCGCGCCGACTTCCTCGGCGGCCGGAATGATCTCCTTCAGGAACCATGCAAGATTGGCGCGCAGATCGGCCGGGCCGATCTCGGCATAATCCGCAAGCGCTTCACGCATGGTGTCGCGATTGTAGGTGCGCTCGGTGGCAGGCAGGCCAGCGATCAGGTTGCGTTCGATCTTGTCGACGTCTTCCTTGCTCAAAGTGTTCAGCCGCGCTTCGGCTTCCTTCAGGCGTGCCGGGCTGTAGCTCGCCTCGGCATTCGGCCGCTTCAGTACGAACACGTCATAGGCGGCGAAGTCGAGGGCATCGAAGCGCAGCGCGTAGCCGGTGGTCGGCAGCCGGTACATGAGATCGGTGCGGGTCCAGTCGACGACCGGCATGAAATTGTAGCAGATGGTGGAGATGCCGGCCTTGGCCAGGGCCCGGATCGTGTCCCTGTACCAGCCGGTGTAACGCTCCCGCTCGGGCGAGCCGATCTTGATCGAATTGTGGACGGGAATGCTTTCCACCACCGACCAGGTCAGTCCCGCCGCCTCGATGATACGCTTGCGCTCCAGTATGGCATCCAGCGGCCAGGCGCTGCCGTCATAGATATTGTGCAACGCGGACACGACACCCGTCGCGCCGGCCTGCTTGACGTTATCGAGCGTGACCGGGTCGTTCGGGCCGTACCAGCGCCAGCATTGTTCCATGACTGCCTCTCGAAGCATGTTTCCCGAAAGCGGGAACCGGTTTCGGACAAAGACACGCGCAAAATCAAAACCAAGCGAATCCGAATGATCGCGGTGCGCTTCAGTGTGGTTGCGATCGACCATATTGTCGGATGACAATGGCAGTCAAATCGGGCGATTGCGACAAGCATGCCGCGTCCGGTGAACCACATTACGGGTGAGGCGCCGACCTTCGGACGGAGCGTCTCCCGCAGCCATTGAAGGAGTTTGTCCATGAAGGATTTCGACGGCAAGGTTGCCCTGGTCACCGGAACGACCGGGATCGGCCTGGCGACCGCCCGGCGTCTTGCCGAAGGCGGCGCTTCGATCATCGCTTTGGGGATTGATGAGGCGGCCAACGTCTCCATGCTGGCCGGGCTCGATCGCTCCGGCGCCGCCGCGTTGGTGCTGACCGCGGACGTTTCCGTGCCAGACGAAGTGGCGCATGCGATCGCCGCCGGCGTCGGGCGTTTCGGCGGACTGGACATCATCGTCAACTCGGCCGCCGTGCATCCCTACGGCACCGCGACCAGCACCGATTTCGAGACCTGGAACCGGGCGATGTCCGTCAATGTCGGCTCCATCTATCTCACTGCCCATTTCGGCATCCCGCAAATGATCAAGCGCGGCGGCGGCGCCATCGTCAACGTGGCGTCGGTGCAGGGCCATGCCTGCCAGGAGAACGTCGCCGCCTACGCCACCACCAAGGGCGCGATCCACACGCTGACGCGCTCGCTGGCGCTCGACTATGCCCGCCAGGGCATTCGCGTGAACTCGGTCAGCCCCGGCTCGGTCCGCTCGCCGATCCTCGAAAGGGCCGCGCGCGCCGAAGACCCCAACGCCGATGTCGAGGCGGCCTTCAAGCGCTTCGGCGAGGCTCATCCGATCGGCCGCATCGGCGAGCCGGAAGAGGTGGCCGAGCTGATTGCGTTCCTCTGTTCCTCGAAAGCAAGCTTCTGCACCGGGGCCGACTACAAGATCGACGGTGGCCTGACAGCCGGAATCGGAGTGAAGTAACAGGTATCGGCACCCTCGGACCAGCTTGTGAAGGTTGCTCCGGCTCACTTGCGGCGGCACGCTTTAACAGTCTATCGTTTCGGTTCGAAAGCTGCCGCTAAAATATCCCGGCGGAAGATCGAGCGACCAGGCAGATTTCAGGACGAATGAAGTAACGCAGAGCAAATGGCCGGCAAATCGCAATTCGGACTGACCGCTGTCGAGACTGTTCCGCTGCATGAGAAAGTCTACCTTGAGCTCGTGCGGGCGCTGATGTCCGGCCAGCTCCAGCCTGGCCAGAAGCTGACCTCGCGCAAGCTGGCCAAGGAACTCGGCACCAGCGACATGCCGGTGCGCAGCGCCTTCATGCGGCTGCAGGCGTTGCGCGCGCTGAGCCCGATGCCGAACGGCAGCGTCGAGGTGCCGCTGATCTCGGCCGAGCGCTTCCTGCAGTTGACCGCCGTGCGCACCATATTAGAGGGCACGGCCACCGAGCTTGCCACCAAGCTCATCAACGGCAACAATCTGCGCGCCATTCGCCGCCGTTGCACTGAACTTACCCAGGCGGCCCGCAGCGGCGACATCGACGACTATCTGCGCAAGAACCACGACTTCAAATTCTCGATCTACCGCCACTGCGGCAACGAGCAGATGATCTTCCTGATCGAGACCGTGTGGATGCAGGTCGGCCCTTTCCTGAGGAACCTGCGCATCGGTTTCGAGGACGACCTCGCCGGCATCCTGGGCATCGACTATCACGAGGAAGTCGTGGCCGCGATCGAGGCCGGCGACGGCGAGCGCGCGCGCACGGCCATCGTGCGCGACATCGACGAGGGCGCCGCGCACATCCTCAAACAAATCAAATTCCCGGAATTGCGGCATTAGCGGATGCGGTACGACCCTCTCCATCCGCCCGAGCCCGGCTGGAGATGTGCCAAATCTCGCTTGGCTTTCGCCGGCCTTGCGGCTATGTTGCGATCGCAGATCGCAGAAAATGGACAGCAAATGCCTCCCGATATCCCAGCTAGAGATTTGAAAAAATGAAGAAAAATTGCCGGGCAATGGCCATGGCGGTCTTCATGAACTCTCGAGTTGAAATGGGATATCGTAGCCGACACGGCTACAGCACCTCCAACACAGGGGCTGGAAATTGGGCGATGCAATTACGGACGTTTTGAACTGGCTTGAAAGCAGGAAGGACATCCAGAGCCTGAGGGCCGCGGTGTGCGACCTGAACGGCATCATGCGCGGCAAGCGCATCCCCGTCGAGCAGGCGCGCAAGGCGCTGGARGGCAAGCTGCGCATGCCCTATTCGGCGATCGGGCTCGACATCTGGGGCGAGGACATCGAAGGCAACGCCCAGGTCTTCTCGACCGGCGACGCCGACGGGCTCTGCCAATGGACGGGACGCGGCATCCTGCCCGTCAACTGGACGGCGCACCCGACCGCGCTTTTGCCGCTCTGGCTGGCCGACGACAGCGGCGCGCCCTATCTCGGCGACCCGCGCCGGGCTCTCGCCCGCATTCTCGATCGCTATGCGGCGCTCGGCCTGACGCCGGTCACCGCGACGGAACTCGAATTCTACCTCGTCGATCCGACATCGCACCGGCCCGTCGGCCCGGTTTCACCGGTCACCGGCCGGCGCCTCGATTCCGACGCGGCGCTTTCGATCGACGAGGTCGACGATTTCGAAGCCTTCATCTACGACATCTACGAAGCCTGCCGCATGCAGGGCATTCCGGTGGACACCGCGATCGCCGAGAACGGCGTCGGCCAGTTCGAGATCAATCTCAACCATGTGCCCGACGCCTTGCGCGCCGCCGACGATGCGGTGCTGTTCAAGCGCACCGTGAAGGGCATCGCGCGCAAGCATGGCTTTGCCGCCTGCTTCATGGCCAAGCCCTATGGCGAGCGCGCCGGCAACGGCTTCCACGTCCATTTCAGCGTGCTCGACAAGGAAGGCCGCAACATCTTCGACGACGGCAGTGACCAGGGTTCCGACACCATGCGCCATGCCGTCGGTGGTCTGCTTGCCGCCATGGCCGAAAGCACGTTGGTGTTCGCGCCGCACTTCAACTCCTACCGCCGGCTTCGCCCGCGCTCCTACGCGCCGACCGCCGTCGCCTGGGGTTACGAGAACCGCATGGTGGCGATCCGCATTCCCGGTGGCCCGTCCGCGGCGCGCCGCATCGAGCACCGTGTCTCGGGCGCCGACGCCAACCCCTATCTGGTGCTGGCGGCAATCCTGGGCGCGGCGCTGATCGGCATCGAGCGGCAGCTGTCGCCCGGCGAGCCTACCGGCGGCGAGGGCCAGGGGCTGCCGCTCGCCAAGCTGCCCCCGGACTGGGCCTCGGCCATTGCCGCTTTCGAGACCGGAGAGCGCGTCGCCGAAATCTTCCCGGCGGTCTTGCGCGACGGCTTCATCGCCTGCAAGCGCCAGGAGCTGAACACCTTCGCCCTCAACGTCAGCGACTTCGAGATCGAGACCTATCTCGAAAGCGTCTGACGGCGCCGCATAGAGCATGATGCCGAAAAGTGTGAAGCGGTTTTCGGGCGACATCATGCTCTATCTCTTTGATTTAGAGCCGGATTCAGATTTCAGGTCGAACAGACCTGAAATCATCCGGCTCTAGGCCGGGCTTCAAAACCGACGGCGAAGCATTGCCTCGGCGGCGCGGTGCGCGTTTACTGGCGCGTGGCCTTACGGCCGGCAGCCGAGATACCCGATGCTGATAGAGACGAAGCTCCAGCCGCCCCACCTGCGCGACGCCCTGGTCCAGAGGCCGCGGCTGCTGCGCATCCTGGACACGGCGACCACCGGCAAGCTGGCGGTGGTGACGTCGCCCGCCGGCTTCGGCAAGTCGACGCTGCTCTCTCAATGGGCGGCCGGCATCTCGAACGGCAACGGCCAGGTCGCCTGGCTGTCGATCGACCGGTTGGACAAYGAYCTYGCCCGCTTCCTGAAATACCTCGCYGCCGCCTTCCACCGCGTCGACCCCGAYATTGCCGGCAAYGCGGAATCGCTGATCGATTCCAGCCCGGTGACGCCGGTCGATTCCATCCTCACCGGCATCATCAACCAGCTGTCGCGCCGCGCCGCGCCGATCTACCTCGTTCTCGACGATGCTCATCTCATCGTCTCCAGCGAGATCGCCGCCTGCATCAACATGCTGGTCGCCTACGCCCCGCCTGCCTTGCGCGTCGTGTTGGCGACGCGCGGCGAACTGCCGCTCGAGCTCGCCAACATGAAGATGAAGGGACACGTCGTCAGCCTTGGCGACAGCGACCTGCGCTTCTCGCTCGAGGAGACCGAGGATTACCTCGCCAATGTCTGCGGTCTCGACCTCGCCGTCTCGGCGGTGGTGGCGCTTCACCACAAGACGGAAGGCTGGCCGGCCGGCCTGCAACTGGCGGCGTTGGCGCTGGCGCATGAGGGATCGAGAGAGGCCTTCATCGCCGAATTCTCGGGCAGCCAGCGCGACGTGGCGATGTTCCTGACCCATGATGTGCTCGCCCGGCAGGCGCCCGGAATCCAGGACTTCCTGCTCAGGACCTCGATCCTCGATCGCTTCTGCCTGGGCCTCGTCGAGGCGGTCTGCCCCGGACGAGACTGCGCCGCGGCGCTCGCCACCATCGAGCACTCGAACCTGTTCCTGATCGCCCTCGATTCTTCCGGTCAATGGTTTCGCTATCACCACCTGTTCTCCGAATTCCTGCGCAACAGGCTGGATGCCTGGACCCCGGAAGCACGCAGAGACCTGCATCGCGCCGCCGCCGCCTGGCTGGCGGCCAGGGGCCATATCTCGGACGCGGTAGACCACGCGCTCGCCAGCGGCGATGCCGACCATGCCGCGCGGCTGGTCGAGGAATGCGCCATGCCGCTCACCATGCAGGGCCACATTCCGAAGCTCACCGAATGGCTGAACCAGCTCCCCCCGGAGCTGATCGCGGCCCGCCCTCGTCTGCTGCTGGCGCGTGTTTGGGCGCAGTTCCACATGAGCCGGCCGCGCCAGGCGGTCCGCATCCTCAAACAGGCCAAGACCCTGGTCGGCGAGCTTTCCGAGCGTGGCGAGATCGACCGTGCGACGACGCGTTCGCTGAAAGCCGAGCTGCAGACGCTGACGGCGGGCGTCATCAGCGCCACCGACCGTTCCCGCACCGCCACCCGCGTCGCCTCGCGCTGGCTGGCGGATTTTCCAGAAGACGAACCTTTCGCGCGCGGCACGCTCGCCAATATCTGCGCCTTCAGCCACTATTCGCTGGGTGAACTGGACGCCGCGCGGCTGCGCAGCCTCGCCGCGCGCGACCATCACGCCGCCGCCAATTCCGTCTTCGGCATCGTCTATTGCGACCTGCTGCTGGGGCTGGTCGAGATTTCCGCCGGCAATCTCGCCGAAGCGCACCAGCTGCTCGACCGTGCCTGCCGGCTCGCCCGCGAACGCCTGGGTTCGGGCTCCTATACCGAGGCGATGACGGCGATCTTCCATGTCGAGCTCGCCTATGAATGGAACGACCTGCAGGGCGCCGAGCGCATCCTGCACCAGCACCGCCAGATCATCGAGGAATGCGGGCTCGTCGTGCACGAAATGGCCTGCAAGCTGCACCTCGCCCGCCTCGCCGCGGCGCGTGGCCGGCACGACGAGGCCATCGTCTTCCTCGAACGAGCCGAGCGGCTTGGCATCGAGAAGCGCTACCGGCGGCTGACGGCCGCCGCGCTGAACGAGCGGGTGCGGCTGCTTTTATCGCGCGGCGACGTGCGCGCCGCGCGTCTGGCGCTGCGCTCGCGCGGCATCGAGCCTTCGGCCGAAAGCCGGCCCTCGCCCATTCATCCGCTCGATGAATATGCCCATATCGGCGCCGCGCGGGTGCTGATCGCAGAGGGCCACCCGGCGAAGGCCATCGCCGTGCTCGACCGCATCGCCGAACGCATGCGCCGGGACGGACGCTTGCGCGGCTTCATGCAGGTCCGCGCGCTTGTCGCCATTGCCGCATATGCCGCGGGCGAGACACTGCTGGCGCTGGCGGCGGCGGTGGACGTCGTCACGCTGGCGCTGCCGCAGAACGCCATCCGATCGCTGATCGACGAAGGGCTGCCGATGCGCGAGGTGCTCGAATTCGCCCGGGCGCGGATCCCGGCATGGTCACGCAATTCCGGCACCGCCACCTTTGTCGACACGCTTCTGCGCGAGCTGAACAGGGCCGCGCCCGAGCGCGTTCGCCCGGTGGCAGTTGCCGCGACGCCGAAGAAGCAGATGCTGAGCAGCAAGGAAACCGACGTCGCCACCCTGCTCCTGCGTGCCTACACCAACCGCCAGCTGGCCGAGACCCTGTCCATGGCGCCCGACACCGTGAAATGGCACCTGAAGAACATCTTCGGCAAGCTCGGCGTCTCCAGCCGGACGGAAGCGGTCCTCAAGCTGAGGGAAATCGGCCTCGACGGTGCCGCCGAGCGGCAATTGGCCGGATAACCACCCGCATGGGTGGTCTCAAAAAACCTACCCATTACCCGAAGGTGTCGGGACAGCGCTAATGCAGCGCGCAATCATCCGGGCGAAATACGCTGGGTGGAGCCGCATGGCGACTGGTTTCGTTTTCCACGAACTTTATCTTTGGCACAACACCTGGAATTGGAACCAGGTCTTTCCGCCGAGCCTGACGGTTCAGCCCGGCACCCATGCCGAAAATCCCGAGACCAAGCGGCGCCTGCGCAACCTCTTGGAAGTGAGCGGCATCCTCGACCATCTGGTCACCATCAAGCCGCGCCGGGCAACGGTCGAGGAGCTGTCGCGGGTTCACACGCCGGCGCATATAGCCAAGATCAGGGAGATCAGCGACCGCGGCTATGGCGACGCCAGCACGCTGACGCCGCTCGGCGCCGGCAGCTACGAGATCGCGCTGCTGGCCGCGGGCGGCGCCATCAAGGCCATCGAAGCCGTCATCACCGGCCAGGTCGACAACGCCTATGCGCTGATCCGCCCGCCGGGCCATCACGCCACCGCCGATGTCGGCATGGGCTTCTGCCTGTTCTCGAACGCCGCGATCGCCATCCGCCATGCGCAGAAGCTGCACGGCCTCACCCGGATCGCGACGGTCGACTGGGACGTGCATCACGGCAACGGCACGCARTCGATCTTCTACGACGATCCGAGCGTGCTTTCGATCTCGCTRCATCAGGACAATCTGTTCCCGGCCAATTCRGGCGCGATCGCCGARAACGGCGARGGCAAGGGCAAGGGGTTCAAYATCAACRTYCCGCTGCCYCCGGGRTCSGGCCCSGGCGCCTATGCCGCGGCTTTCGAGCGCGTGGTGATCCCRGCGCTGATGCGTTTCAAGCCSGARCTGATCGTGGTGCCATCGGGCTTCGACGCTTCAGGCGTCGATCCGATGGGACGCATGCTGATGAATTCCAGCGGCTATCGCAGGCTGTCGCGCATGCTGCTCGACGCGGCGCGCGAGCTGTGCGGCGGCCGCCTGGTGATGACGCATGAGGGCGGCTACTCCGAAATGTACGTGCCTTACTGCGGCCTCGCCGTGATCGAGGAGCTTTGCGGTCATCGTACTGGCGTCGAGGACCCTTGGGACCAACTGATGGGACAATGGGGTGGAATGTCGGCGCAGCCGCATCAGACGGCGATCATCGACCAGGCGGCCGAACTGGTTAAAAACATAAACTGACAAGGGGAATTGAGATGAAGCGCAATAGCAAGATACCGACACCGAACGTCATTGCCGGCTCGCGCCGCAACTTCCTGATCAAGGGCGGGCTTGCCACCGCCGCGACGTTGACCGGCATGCCGGCCATGCTGCTTTCGATGAACAACGAGGCGCGCGCCGCAGGCGATCCGATCCCGGTCGGCCAGTGCGGCCCGACCACCGACTTCGCCGCGCCCGACGGCATCGAATTCAAGAACGGCCTGACGCTCGCCTGCGAGGAAATCAATGCGCTCGGCGGTATCCTCGGCCGTCCGGTGGAGCCATACTTCGAAGACACCGCGCAAATGGGCGACGCCACCAACGTCCAGGCGGCCCAGCGCCTCGTCGACAGGCACGCCGTCCATGCGATCCTCAACGGCTACAACATCGGCTCGGGCGC
>BFBZ01000148.1_pt1 | contig 94629 bp, 86 predicted proteins | sample 1888401 | NCBI WGS metagenome assembly BFBZ01 (sample SAMD00112614, study PRJDB3348) | symbiont metagenome | host: Chara braunii
CCCATCTTCTCCACCACCGCCGCAAGACGCGCCAGCGGCCAGTACACGATGACTGCGATGATCTGGCTGATCCAAAGCCGCGGCTTTTCAGGGAAGCGTGAAATCACCACGCGAAACACATTGCTGATTTTCCACAGCGCGCGAAACCAGAAGGGCCGGTTGTCGAGCGCATAATAAAGATAGATCAGGAACGGCGCGCCGGATTTCAGTTTCGCTGCGACCGCGTTGATCGCCGCTTGCGTATCGGGAACATGATGCAGCACGCCGAGCGAGAAGGCGAAATCGAGCGACGCATCGGGCAGGGGAATGTCGCCGACGCTGGCGCGATGAAACGTGACATTGTGTGCCGCCGACAAATTCTGCCGCGCGACATCGAGCGCCTCTTTACTGGCATCGAGCAGATGCAGATGACCGACGCGCGGCGCGACCAGAACGGACCATCGTCCCGACCCGCAGCCGACATCCATGCCGGTGCTGTTTGCCGCAAGGCGCTCCCATGGAAAAATCGCGAAATAGTCGTTGAAAATCTTTTTCCGGTCCTGCGCCGACAACTCTCGCTCGGTCTGCCGGAAGGTCGACCATTCATGGCCGAACCCTGCCGCGACGGCGGTATCGACATTTGAGGATTGTGGATCGCGCATCGCGTTGTCCGGCTTGTGAAGAAGTGCGCTTGCTGGCAATAAAACGGCGCGTGTTGCGCAGCGGACAGGCCCGCCGTCAACCGGCCGCGTTTCTAACGTGAGGGCAAGGGCACAGCAATGGGCGCGCTCAGATTTCTTCTCGCTCTGTCCGTCGCTTACGGGCACGCGGGGAATTTTCTCAAGTTTCCGCTGGTGCCGGGCGACACCGCCGTGCAGACCTTCTTCGTGATCTCCGGCTTCTACATGGCGCTGGTGCTGAACGAAAAATACAACGGTCCGTCATCCTACACGCTGTTCATGTCGAATCGTTTCGCGCGGCTGTTCCCGACCTATCTGGCCGTGCTCGCGGCGACCCTTGTCGCCGGCATCGTTGCCGCGCGCTTCGGCATCGTCCTGCCGTTCGTCGAGGCGTGGCGGTCGATTGCGTCGAGCGAATTCTCCGCGAAGCTCTTTCTCGGCGCATCGCAGCTTCTGATTTTCGGTCAGGATTTCTACTCGTTTCTGACGCTCAAAGACGGCGCGCTGATTCCGTGGCCGGGCTTTGCAACGGCACCTATGCAGCTTTATCCGCTGGCACCGATCCCGCAGGCCTGGACGCTCGGCATCGAGATTTCATTCTATCTGATCGCGCCGTTCATCGTGCGGCGCTCGACATTCGCGATTGCCGCGCTGCTGTCTGCGAGTCTTGCGCTGCGGCTCTATCTGCAATTCGCCTACGGATTTGAGGGCGATCCATGGTCGTATCGCTTTTTTCCCTCGGAGCTTGCTCTGTTTCTCGCCGGTGCGCTCGGCTATCGCGTCTATCGTGCGAATGCGGATGGAAAGCCGAACGGAAACAACATCGCGCTGTTCGCCATCGCAATTCTTTGCATCGGCGCGGCACTGCTCATCAATCGCTGGAACGGATTGTCGCGCGCCGGATCGGTCGGATTTCTGGTTGTCGCGTCACTGGCGATACCGTGGCTGTTTGCGCTCACGCGCAGCAAAGTGAAGGATACGCATCTCGGTGAATTGTCGTATCCGATCTACATCTGCCACATGCTGGTGATCTGGATCGTTGAAATGGTCTTCAAGGGCCAGGTGACGCTAGTGAGCGGCACGATCATGATGGTAGGCACGCTGGCTTTGTCGACCGTGCTTTATCTCTATGTCGATACGCCGGTGGATCGCTGGCGGCAGCGGCGCTTCGAGCGGCAGCGCAAGCGGACCGCAAAACTCAGCGCGGCCTAGTCAGCGCCTTCTCGTAAAGCGCGACCGTCTGCGTGCCGATTGCTTTTGCCGACATTTTTTCGACGACAAGCCTGCGCGCGGCAGCGCCATAGCGTTCGCGTAGCTCTTTCGACGCAATCAATTCGGCAATCGCCTCCGCCAGTGCTTTGGCATTCTCGACCGGCACCAGCAATCCCGTTTGGCGGTCAATCACGATCTCGCGGCAGCCCGGCGCGTCGGTCGCGATCATCGGCTTGCCGCACGCCGCCGCCTCCAGAAGACTGATCGGCAGGCCTTCGCGATGCGAGGGCAGGGCGGCGATATGCGCGCGCTTCCACAGCGCCGAAATGTCGTCGATATGCCCAAGCCATTCGATGCCTGGCTCATCGTTCCACGCTTTCGCTTCATCCAACGAAACCGAAGCGGGATTGCGCGGATCGGGTTCGCCCGCGATCAGGAGATTCACGTCAACGCCGCGCGCGCGCAGCATGCGATGCGCTTCGACCAGCGCGCGGATTCCTTTTTCCGCAAGCAATCGTCCGGCAAAGCCGACGGTAACCGGGCCATCGGGCTCCTTCATCGGCTGCAATCTGTCCGTATCGACGCCCGAACCTGGAATAAGCGCGATACGCCGTGCATCGATGCCTGCGTCTTCGAGCACGCGGCGATCGTCGGGATTCTGCACCAGCGTGATGGAGTTGTCGCGGTTGAGCAGAAATCGCAGCACCGCTGAAATCACCACGCGCAAAACCCGCGCGCTCATCGTGTCCGCCGTGAACGTGTGGCCGAGGCCGGTCATGGCGTTGATCTGCGGCGTAGTCATGCCGAGCGACGACAATCCGCCCGGCACGCAAATCTGCAAGCCGACGTGATGAATGAGATCGGGTTTCATATCGCGTTTGATCCGGCGCAGCGCGAGGATCGTGGAGAGGATCGCGAGCGGCGACAGCCCGCGCCGGAACGGAATCGGATGCAGCGTGAATCCCTCGGCGCGGATCGCATCGCCCTTGTCCTGCACATGGGTCGCCACATGCACGTCGAAGCCGGCGTCGCGCGCGGCGCGTGCCATCGGCAGGCGGTTGCCGATAAAGACCCAATCCTGGGTCGTGACGTAGAGAAGGGTCTTTTTCACGCGGGCTCAATTGTTGCGGCGGGTCGATGCTTGCGGACGGATTTTCGCAGCCGGAATGGTGGCGGACAGAGCTTTTTAGCTGCTTTCCGGCCGATTCCCGCTCCTGTCTCGACAGATCGCCCCAAAACCGCCAATCACGGTTAAATTCACTCGAATACATGTAGTAAAATCAATATCTTAGTATGTTCACAAGGTGAACAAAGCTGTTGACGTTCATCGCCTGAACGCGGTACCAAACCGGCCGGGAAGGCGACTCCAAATGGCGCGTACATTGCCAAGTGAAGAGGGCGAGGACGAACGCATCGTTCTCAGCCTGCTCAATTCGGTCGAAAGCGACGGATCGCAGTCGCAGCGCCATCTCGCGGCCGAACTCGGCATCGCGCTCGGCCTCGTCAACGCCTACCTCAAACGCTGCGTGCGAAAAGGCCTGCTCAAGGTCTCGACCGCGCCCGCTCGCCGCTACGCCTATTACCTCACGCCGCAGGGCTTCACCGAGAAGTCCCGCCTCACCGTCGAATATCTGTCGTCGTCGTTCTCGTTCTTCCGGCAGGCGAAGGCGGATTGCGCCGAGATTTTCAAGCTCGCGCAGGCGCGCAACTTCCACAATCTCGTTCTCGCCGGAAAATCCGATCTCGCCGAAGTGGCTATCCTCTCCGCCGTCGAAAGCGGCGTCTCCATCGTTGCGGTCGTGGCTGCGGACGCGGATGCGCCGTCCTTCGTCGGCCGCAGCATGGTCAAAAGTTTCGGCGAACTGACGGCACCGGCCGATGCGATCGTCATCACCGACGTCCGCAATGCGCGCGCGACATACGATGAGGCCGTGAAAGTCTACGGCGTCAACCGCGTGCTGGCGCCGAAGCTGCTCGGTCTCAACACACCTCCGAAAGGAGTTGTGCAATGACGCAGATGACCGGCTCCGAATGGTTCGTGGTGCAGACGCAGGTGAATTCCGAAGCGAAAGCCGCGCGCAATCTTCTGCGTCAGGGTTTTGAGATTTACATGCCGCGCTATCTCAAGCGCCGCAGCCACGCCCGCAAGATCGACAAGGTCGCCGCACCTCTGTTTCCGCGCTATCTGTTCGTGCGCATCGACATGGCCACGCAACGCTGGCGCGCCATTCAATCGACATTCGGCGTCTCGCATCTGGTTCTCAACGGATCGGACCCCGCGCGCGTCGGTGAAAAAATTCTCGACGTGCTCAAGGCGCGCGAGGACGACAGCGGTTTTGTGAGACTCGATCAGCGTCCGAAATTCGCGCTCGGCGAAAAGGTGCGCGTGCTGGCGGGCGCATTCGCGGAAAATCTCGGGTTGTTCGATGGCCTCGCGGATCGCGATCGGGTTGCGATCCTGCTCGATCTCTTGGGCCGGAAGGTTCGGGTCTCGCTCGAGGCCGACATGGTGGCCGCGGCCTGAACTGGCGCGGTGCGTGCGAGTTTTGCACGCGAATTCGATTGCGCGGTCTGGTGACGCTCGAGTCACCCGGACTGCGGTAGCTTGAGAAAACCTCGTCGCAATTTTCTAAAGGTAAATGTCCACATGACCTCGTTTGCACTGATCGGAGCCGCGGGTTACGTCGCTCCGCGTCACATGAAGGCGATGCAGTCGATTGGCGGCGATCTGAAGGTCGCCTACGATCCGAACGACTCGGTCGGCGTGATCGACAGCCATTTTCCCGACGCGCATTTCTTCACCGAGTTCGAGCGGTTCGATCGGCACATGGACAAGCTGCGCCGCCGCGGCGAGAAAATCGACTATGTCTCGATCTGTTCTCCGAACCATCTGCACGACGCGCATTGCCGCTTCGCGCTGCGCTCGGGCGCCGACGCGATCTGCGAGAAGCCGCTGGTGCTCAACCCGTGGAACATCGACGGCCTTGCCGAGATCGAGCGTGACACCGGCAAGCGCATTTCGACCATCCTGCAACTGCGACTGCATCCGGCTATCATTGCGTTGCGCGAAAAATTCGCCAAGAGCAACGAGCGCCACAAGGTCGATCTGACTTACATCACCTCGCGCGGCCGCTGGTATTACGCCTCGTGGAAGGGCGAGGATTCCAAATCCGGCGGCGTTGCCACCAATATCGGCGTGCACTTTTTCGACATGCTGAGCTTCGTGTTCGGCGGCGTGAAGCGCAACGAGGCGCATCTGCGCGAGCCGGAGCGCGCGGCGGGTTTTCTCGAATGCGAGCGCGCGGATGTGAGCTGGTTTCTGTCGGTCGACCGCAACGATCTGCCGGAGAACGTCAAGGGCAAGAAGACCACGTTCCGCTCTATCACCGTCGATGACGACGAGGTGGAATTTTCCGAAGGCTTCACCGATCTGCACACGCGTTCCTATGAGGAAATCGTCGCGGGTCGCGGCTTCGGCATCGAGGAAGTGAGGCCGTCCATCGACATCGTCTCGACATTCCGCAACGCGCCGATCAACGGCGGCAGCAGCCCGGTGCATCCCTTCGCAAGGAAGCGCGCGTGAGCCAGATGCGTGAAGACGCGCGCTTTCCCGGCGCGCTGATTCATGAATCGAGCTACGTCGATGACGGCGCTGTCATCGGGCGCGGTACCAAGATCTGGCACTTCTGCCACATCCTTCCCGGCACCGTGATCGGCGAGAACTGCTCCATCGGCCAGAACGTGATGATCGGCCCGAACGTGAAACTCGGCAACGGCTGCAAGATTCAGAACAACGTCTCGCTCTATGCGGGTGTTGAGCTTGCCGACGATGTTTTCTGCGGGCCGAGTTGCGTGTTTACGAACGTCAACAATCCGCGCGCGGGCGTCTCGCGCAAGGATGAGTTTCGCCTCACGCCGATCGGGCGCGGCGCCAGCATCGGCGCCAACGCGACCATCGTGTGCGGTCATTCGCTCGGCGAGTTCAGCTTCATCGGCGCGGGCGCTGTGGTGACGAAAGACGTTGCGCCGTTCGCGCTGATGGCGGGCAATCCCGCAAAACGCATCGGCTGGATGAGCCGGCAGGGTGAGCGGCTGAAGGGTGATCTCGTCTGCCCGCGCAGCGGCGAGCGTTACCGCGAAGTGTCATCTGCGCAACTGGAATTGATCGGGTAGGGAGGGCGCCTTGGACGTTCGGGGAAAAAAGTTTGTCGTGATCGGCGGCGCGGGACTGATCGGTTCGCACGCGGTCGATCAGCTTGTGAAGCAGGATGTCGCCGAGATCGTCGTCTACGATAATTTCGTTCGCGGCACGCATGAGAATCTCGCCGACGCGATGCGCGATCCGCGCGTCAGGATTTTCGAGGCCGGCGGCGACATCACGCAGACCGATATTCTCGACTCCGCGCTGAAAGGCGCGGACGGCGTGTTTCAGTTCGCCGCACTCTGGCTGCTGCAATGTCATGAGTTCCCGCGAACGGCCTTCGAGGTGAATGTGCGCGGCATGTTCAACGTGCTGGACGGTTGCGTCCGCAACAACGTCAAGCGTCTGGTGTGGTCGTCCTCGGCATCGGTCTATGGCGACGCGGTCGAAGAGCCGATGACGGAAGACCATCCGTTCAACAACAAGAATTTCTACGGTGCCACGAAAATCTGCGGTGAGGCGATGGCGCGTGCCTACCACTTCCGCTACGGCCTCGATTATGTCGGCATGCGCTACATGAACGTCTACGGCCCGCGTCAGGATTATCGCGGCGCCTACATCGCGGTCATCATGAAAATGCTCGACGCCATCGACAAGGGCGAGGGACCGACGATTCTCGGCGACGGCTCCGAAGCGTTCGATTTCGTCGCGGTGGAAGATTGTGCGCGCGCGAATCTGTGCGCGATGAAATCCACGGCGACCGACCAGTGCTACAATGTCGGCACCGGCAAGCGCACTTCGCTGAAAGAAGTCGCGGAGAAACTTCTCAATCTCACCGGCTCCAACCAGCCGATCAACTACGCGCCGCGCAGCCAGGCCACGTTGGTGCGTAATCGCATCGGCTCGCCGAAGCGCGCATCGGAAGAAATCGGATTCACCGCGACCATCGATCTCGACGACGGATTGAAGCGCCTGATCGAATGGCGCAAGGCGCATATGGATCAGGTCGCCGCGCGACGGGCGAAAGTCGAAGCCTAAACGCCTTGATGGATACAATGCCGAAACGTACAATTCAGATCGCCCAGCCCGTCACCGGCGAGGACGAATGGCGCGCGATGCGCGAGTCGATCGAAAGCGGCTGGCTAACGCATGGGCCGAAAGTGAATGCGTTCGAGCGCGCATTCGCCGAGCGTCATAACGTCAAACATGCTTTGGCGTGCACATCCGCGACGACCGGCCTTCATCTCGCGCTTGCATCTCTCGGCGTCGGTCCCGGCGATGAAGTCATCGTGCCTGCGTTCACATGGGTCGCAACCGCCAATGCCGTGCTCTATTGCGGCGCGACCGTCGTGTTCTGCGACGTGGATCGCACGACTTACAATATCGACATTGAGGACGCGGTGAAGTGCGTCACGCCGCGCACCAAGGCTATCGTTCCGGTGCATCTGTTCGGTCTTTGCGCGGATATTCCCGCGCTTCGCAGAAAATTGCCGGCTCACGTCAAGATTGTCGAGGACGCAGCCTGCGCCGCCGGCGGTTCGCTCGGCAACACCAGTGCTGGCGCGCTCGGCGATGTCGGCGTGTTTTCGTTTCATCCGCGCAAGTCGATCACGACCGGCGAGGGCGGCATGGTGACGACCAACGATGCGAAGGTTGCCGAAGTCTGCGCGATGCTGCGCAATCACGGCGCATCGGTTTCGGAACAGGAACGTCATCACGGTGCGAAGCCTTACATTCTGCCGGAATTCAATCTGCTCGGTTTCAATTATCGCATGACCGATCTTCAGGGTTCGGTCGGTCTCGTGCAGCTTGACAAGCTCGACCGTTTCATCGACGAGCGCGCGAAATGGGCGGCATGGTACAAGAATGAACTGTCCGGCATTTCGTGGCTGCGTCAGCCGGACGAACCAGAGGCCGGCCGCCACGCGTGGCAGTCCTATGTGACTTACGTCGATCCGAACAAAGCGCCGATGCCGCGCAACGACATCATGCAGCTATTGCAGGACAAGGGCATCTCGACACGGCCCGGCACGCATGCGGTTCACATGCTCGGCTTCTATCGCGAACGTTTCGGTTATGCCGCCGATGATTTTCCCGGCGCGCGCGATTGCGACCGCAACACGATGGCGATCCCGCTGCACAACCGAATGACCGACGACGACTATAAATATGTCGCAGACACTCTCCGCAGCATCTAACACGAGCCTATCCACACATGTCCAATACTAGCATTTTGCAGTCAGAGAGCGCACTCGCACGGCTACTCGGTCAGTCTCTTCCGGAGGAAGGCAAGACGATTGATGTGCGAGGGCAATCTTTCATCATGGAGCGAGGGCTTCTGCGCTCTACGCAACTTGCGACAAGCAGTCAGCAACAGACGGCAGATTCATTCGGTTTCAAATGGAAGCGCCGGGAGAGTTACGAGAACCCCCTGATGCTTGAGGCAATACGAGATTGGCTTTTTCAGCGTTACGGAGATCCTGCATCAATGAGTTGGCTTTTTAACTCGGGGAAAAATCAGATTTTGCTCGATGCAGGATGTGGATCCGGTTTATCCGCGCTGGAACTCTTTGGGGATCGGTTGAACAGCATCCAATATATCGGTGCGGATATTTCAGAGGCAGCCGAAGTCGCAGCGAAGCGTTTTGGAGAGCGAGGCGTGCGGGGCCAATTTATTCAATCGGATCTCACAAAGCTGCCGTTCGAGAAAAATTCAGTTGACGTTATTTTCTCGGAAGGTGTGCTGCATCACACCGACTCGACAAAGCGCGCCTTGGAATCGGTCGCAAAGCTGCTGAAAGCGGACGGCCGCCTTATGTTTTACGTCTACAACAAAAAGAGCCCTATTCGCGAATTTACCGATGACTTCATTCGGGAACGGTTGCAGACGGCGACACCAGACGAAGCATGGGAAGCGTTGATGCCGCTTACGAAGCTGGGCAAGACATTGGGCCAACTGAACATTGAAGTGGACGTCCCGGAAACAATCAAATTGCTCGGAATACCAGCCGGCAAGATCGATCTCCAACGTCTATTCTATTGGCATATCTTCAAAGCGTATTATCGCCCCGAATGGTCGCTGGAGGAAATGAATCACGTCAATTTCGATTGGTACGCTCCGAAAAATTCGTTCCGGCAGACGCCAGAGGAGGTCCGCTCCTGGTGCGAAGAGTTTAATCTCGATATCGAGCGCGAGATCGTCGAGGAAGCGGGCATCACCATCATTGCGCGCAAGACGAAGGTTAGCTGAACCGCCATGTGCGGCATCACCGGCGTTCTGAATTTTTCCGGAGAGGCGGTCTCGCCGGCGATTCTCGACCGCATGACGGCGTCGATCGCGCATCGCGGTCCGGACGGCGACGGCACTTTCTTCGACAAGGGTGTCGGCCTCGGTCATCGCCGCCTGTCGATCATCGATCTGTCGGATGCGGCCAGCCAGCCGATGGCGACGAGCGACGAACGCTTCGTCATCACTTACAATGGCGAGCTTTATAATTTTCTCGAGCTGCGCAAGGAACTCGAAGCGAAGGGCCACCGCTTCCGCTCGCGCTCCGACACCGAAGTGCTGCTCGCCGCATGGGCGCAGTGGGGTGTTGATTCGCTCGCGCGTTTCAACGGCATGTTCGCGTTCGCGATCTGGGATCGCAAGACGCAGCAATTGACGCTGGCGCGCGACCGCTACGGCATCAAGCCTCTTTACTATACGCGCAAGGGCCGCTCGTTTCTGTTCGGCTCCGAAGTCAAGGCGCTGCTCGCGCATCCGGCGATGCATGCGGAAGCCGACCTCGAAGGTCTGCTGGAATATATGACGTTCCAGAATTTCTTCACCGACCGCACGCTGTTCAAGGACGCGAAGCTGCTGCCTGCCGGAAGCTATATGGAAATCGACGCGGCGACCGGCTCGTCGCACATCGAACGCTACTGGGATTTTGCATTCGAGGAGCCGGAACATAAAGCGTCGATCGACGAATATGCCGAAGAACTCGACCGGCTGTTCACCAATGCCGTCAGCCGCAATCTCATCAGTGACGTTCCGGTGGGATCGTATCTGTCGGGCGGCATCGATTCCGGCGCAGTGACGGCGCTGGCCGCGCGCGAGATCAGGGACATCCGCAGCTTCACGGTCGGATTCGATCTGCATTCGGCCTCGGGTCTCGAACTGAGCATGGACGAGCGCAGCGTCGCCGAGCATATGTCCTATCTCTACAAGACCGAGCACTACGAAATGGTGCTGAAGGCCGGCGACATGGAGCGCGCGTTGCCGCGCATGGCCTGGCACATCGAGGAGCCGCGCGTCGGCCAGAGCTATCCGAATTTCTATGCCGCACAGCTTGCCAGCAAGTTCGGCCCCGTCGTGCTGTCGGGCGCGGGCGGCGACGAACTGCTCGGCGGCTATCCGTGGCGTTATTACCGTGCGGTGGTGAACGACGATTTCGAGCACTATGTCGATCGCTATTATTCGTTCTGGCAGCGCCTGATTTCCAACAGCGAGATCAAGCCGCTGTTCGCGCCGGTGTGGAACGACGTGAAGCATGTCTGGACCCGCGATATTTTCCGCGACGTGTTCAAGCATCACGCCTCCGAACTCAGCCGCCCGGAAGATTACGTCAATCACTCACTTTATTTCGAGGCCAAGACGTTTTTGCATGGCCTTCTGCTGGTCGAAGACAAATTGAGCATGGCGCATGGTCTTGAGACCCGCGTGCCGTTCCTTGACAACGACCTTGTCGATTTCTCGATGCGGCTTCCGGTGTCGATGAAGCTCGGCAATCTAAGCGACGTGATCCGCGTCAACGAAAACGAGCCGGACAAGGCGAAGCAGTTTTTCCAGAAGACCAAGGATGGAAAATTACTGATGCGCAAAGTGATGGAGCGTTACGTGCCGCCGTCCGTTACCGGAGGCGAGAAGAAGGGCTTCTCCGCGCCGGACGCCAGCTGGTTTCGCGGCGAGAGCATCGATTACGTGCGCGACACGCTGATGGGCAACAACGCGGCGATCTTCGATTTCTTCGATGCGAAGGTCGTTCACGCGCTGGTGTCGGAACATCTCGAGGGCCGCGAGAACCGCCGCCTTCTGATCTGGTCGCTGCTCAGTCTTGAGCAGTGGTGCAGGACGTTTCTCGCGAGCGCGCAGCGGGTGGCGACAGCACAATGAAGGTTTTCCTGCTCGGCGGCACCGATTTGAGTCTTGCGATTGCGAACGCTCTCGCCGAGCGCGGCATCGCGCTGTCCGGCGTCGTCCACCTCGGCAAGTCGTTTGCGATTTCCTACAATAAGTCCGGCGTGCAGAATCATCGATACGCCGACATGGCATCCTGGTGCGAAGCCAATTCGGTTCCGCATCTGCAATTCGACGGGACGGCAGACATCGAAGCATTCGCGCGCAAGACCGGCGGTGATTTTCTGCTCGCCGCAGGCTGGTATCATCTGGTGCCTGCAAAGCTGCGTGATCTGTTCAAGAAAGGCGCAGCCGGTCTGCATGCATCGTTGTTGCCGAAACTCAGGGGCGGCGCACCGCTGCCGTGGGCGATCCTGTCCGGAGCGGACAAAACCGGCGTCAGCATGTTTGCGCTCAACGATGAGATCGATGCCGGAGAGCTTTACGGTCAGAAGGAAATCGTCATCGGCGACCGGACGACATCGACCGAACTGGTCAGGGAAGTTGAATCGGCTTCCGTTGCATTGGCGACCGAATGCATCGCGGCCATTGCGAACGGCAGCATGAAAATGCGGCCGCAATCCGGGTCGCCGTCGTTTTGTCTCCAGCGCGTGCCCGACGATGGCCGCGTCGATTGGCGCCAGCCGGCGTCTCGGATCGACCGTCTGGTGCGTGCCGTCGCAAAGCCGTATCCGGGTGCGTTTTCCGAATTTGAGGGCCGCCGCCTGACAATCTGGAAGGCCGAGCTGTTCAGCGGCGTGCCGGTGCATGGCATGCCGGGGCAGATCGCACGGCTTCCGGATGAATCCGATCCCATCGTCGTCGCGGGCGAGGGATGCATCGTCGTTCGCAGCGCCGAAATCGACGGGCAGGATGCAATGCCGTTGCTACGCAAATCGTCGAACAAGAGATTCGCGCCGTGGTGATGAATGTCGTCATCCTCGACACCGGCATCGCGAATTTCGGTTCGATCGAGAGCGCCGTCGTGCGGGCAGGCGGCAAGCCGCACATCGGCCGCACGCCGCGCGACATCGAAGATGCATCGCACATCATTCTGCCCGGCGTCGGCAGTTTCGATGTCGCCATGCGCACCATCGATGAGCGCAAGCTGCGCGACGTTCTTCACCGCAAGGCCACGGTCGAGAAGACGCCGACGCTTGGCATCTGTCTCGGCATGCAGCTTCTCGGAGCGAGCAGCGAGGAAGGCAAGATCGCGGGACTTGGATGGCTCAAGGGACGCACCTTGAAGATCGCCTCGCGTGATTTGAAAGTGCCGCATATCGGCTGGAACAAGGTTCAGTGGGACAGGCAGATGCCGCTGTTCGAGGGCATCGAGCCCGGGGCGCGTTTCTATTTTGTGCACTCCTATCATTACAAAACTGAAAAGCCGGACGAGATCGTTGCGGACGTCGAATACGGCGACCGGCTCGCGGCGGTGATCCAGCACGACAACATCGTGGGCGCGCAATTCCATCCCGAAAAGAGCCGCGCGGGCGGGCTTCAACTGCTGCGTAATTTTCTGCGGATGACGCACTGATGATCGAGCCCCGCTTCATTCCGACGCTACTTCTGGCCGATCATTCGCTGGTCAAGACCGTGCAGTTCAAGAAGCCGAACTATGTCGGCGATCCGATCAACATCGTGAATATCTTCAGCACGCTGGAAGCTGACGAAGTGCTGGTGCTGGACATCGAGGCGGCCACCCAGCGCCGCGGCCCCGATTTCACCCTGCTGCGGCAGATTGCGAACGAAGCGCAGGTGCCGTTCGGTTACGGCGGCGGCATCGGCAGCATCGAGGATGTGAGAGCCATTCTTGCAGTCGGCGCGGAGAAGGTGGTGCTGAACACCGCCGCCATCGAACATCCCGAACTCATTACGGCAGCCGCCGATCTCGCGGGCAGTCAGGCCATCGTGGCGTCGGTCGATGTCGTCACGCGCGGCGGCAAACAGCGCGTGACCGCACGCAGCGGTACTGTCGTGACCGACATCGATCCGGTTACGCACGCGTTGCGCATGCAGGAACTTGGTGCCGGCGAAATTCTGCTGATGTCGATCGACCGCGAGGGAACGTTCTCCGGCTACGATCTCGATCTCATCCGCAAGGTGTCGTCGGCGGTGACAATTCCGGTGATTGCCTGCGGCGGGGCGGGCACGCGCGATGACCTGCATCGCGCGATCAAGGAGGGCGGTGCGTCGGCGTCGGCGGCAGGCAGCATTTTCGTCTATCAGAAATCCAATCGCAGCGTGGTCGTGAACTATCCCACCCAGGATGAACTGAAGGGCGGCTTCCATGCGCGCTAGTCCGCTGAAGCCCAATCTGCAAATCTGCTCGCGCTGCGTGTACGATTCCGAAGTGCCGTCGATCACCTTCGACGACAACGGCGTCTGCAATTATTGCAAGATGCACGACGAACTCGACAGGCGTTATCCGACCGGACCTGAAGGCGAGAAGATTCTCGCGGGCATCGCCGAAGAAATCAAGCGTGCCGGGAAGGGCAAGAAGTACGATTGTATCGTCGGCGTCAGCGGGGGTTGCGATTCGTCATACATGTTGCACAAGGCGATTGAAATGGGATTGCGCCCGCTCGCCGTGCATTTCGACAACACCTGGAATTCGCCGATCTCCACGCAAAACATTTACAACGTGCTCGACAAGCTCGGCGTCGATCTGTGGACGCTCGTTGCCAACAACAAGGAATATGAGGATATCTATCGTTCGTTCATGCTGTCCGGCGTCCAGGACGTCGAAGCGCCGACCGATATTGCCCTGACCACGACATTATATATGGCTGCGGAGAAATTCGGCGTTCAGTACATTCTTGAGGGTCATTCGTTCCGCACCGAGGGCATTTCGCCGCTCGGCTGGCTTTATATGGACGGCAAATATATCGAGAGCGTGCATAAAGCCTACGGCAGGCTGCCGATGAAGACGTATCCAAACCTGACTCTCGGCCGCTTTGTCAGATGGACGACATTGCGGAACGTCAAGCGCATCCGGCCCCTGTGGTATCTTCCCTACAACAAGGACGATGCGCGCAAACTGCTGTCGGAAAAATACGGCTGGGTCTGGTATGGCGGCCACCATCTCGAAAACCGCTTTACCGCGTTCTATCACGCCTATCTGATGCCAAAGAGATTCGGAAACGACTTTAGAATGCTGGGCCATGCCGCCTCCGTTCGCTCGGGCCAGTTGGATCGCGAAACCGCGCTCACGCAATTGGCCGAGCCGCCGCATTGCCCCGAAGGCATCGTCGAGATGGTCAAGAAACGTCTGGGCTATAGCGAAGCGGAATTTCAGCGTGTGATGACGCTTCCGGTTGCGACCTGGCGAGAGTTCAAGACCTACAAGCCTGTGTTCGAGCGGCTGCGTCCGTTCTTCTGGGTGCTGATGAAGCTCAATCGCGTGCCGGAGAGCTTCTACATGAAGTTCTGCCGGCCGATGGCGGCGCAGGGCACGACATGAGCGAAGCCCTCGATAATTCCGTGACGGCGAAATCTGTTGCGGCATCCGTCAAGGATGCGCGCGCGCCGGACGCTGCGCACCTGCCGCCGGTCGTCATCAGTGTCCGCAACGTCACAAAAAACTACAAAATCTACGACAACTTCATCACCGGCCCGCTGAAGGAGCGGCTGCTGTTCTGGAAGAGCGAGAACTATTTCACGCGCTTTGCCGCGCTGCGTGACGTCTCACTGGAAGTGCGGCGCGGGCAAGTCGTCGGTATCGTCGGTCCGAACGGCAGCGGCAAGACGACGCTGCTCAAGAGCATCGCCGGGCTTCTTTCGATCGACAGGGGCACCATCGACGTCGCCGGAAAAGTCACCGCGCTTCTGTCGCATGGCGTCGGCGTGCATCCGGAGTTTTCCGGCCGCGAGAACATCTATTTCGGCGCGCTGATGCTCGGAATGGATCGCGACGAGATCAACCGCAAGATCGACGACATTATCTCGTTTTCGGAGCTTGCCGACTACATCGACCGTCCGTTCCGCACTTACTCGGCCGGCATGCGCGCGCGGCTTTTGTTCTCGATCTCGATGGCGATCGAGCCGGAAATTCTCATCATCGACGAGGCGTTGGCCGCGGGCGATGCCTATTTCGTCCGCAAATGCCGCCGCCGCATTCACGAAATCTGCAAGAGCGGCGCGACAGTCATTTTCGTGTCGCACGATCCGACGCAGGTGGAAGAACTCTGCGACCACGGCGTCTTCATGGTCGGCGGACAGATCGTCGCGCAGGGCAGCCCTGCGGATATGGTGCGCCAGTATTATGCTTGGACGTTCGAGAAGGAGAAGGGGATTGTCGCCCCGCAGCACGAATCCGAACTGACGATGATCAGCGGCAGCGGCGACGTCATTCTTGAGAAAGTGACGCTGCTCGACAAGGACGGCGAGGTTAACACTGGGTTTTATGCCGGCGAGCCGATGACCATCCGCATGCATTACAAGTGCACCGCTGGGCCGTTGACACAGGTTGGTGTTTTGTGCGGGATTCTTCTCCAGCCGCAAAATCAGTATGTCGCCGAACTGGAAAGTTCGTGGCATGTCGATCCACAGACGCGGACGGAGCGGCAGTCGATGTTCGATCTCGACGGGCGAGGATATATCGATTTGCGCGTCGATCCGATGCTTCTCATCAACAACACCTACTCGCTCTGGATCAAGCTCTACACCAACCGCGATGGCTTCAAGGTGCTGTGCGAATACCGCAATGTCGCGCCGTTCTTCTCCTCGCGGAAGGCGCACTCGCTCAGCCGCGGGCCGCTGTTCTGGATGCCTTTCTCCATCAACGTCAAAAAAGAATCATGAAATCTTCAGTGAAAAAGACGGCTGTGAAGCCGCGCGCGAAATCGAAGCCGCAGGCCAAGCCGCTGCGTGTGATCGCTGTGCTCGGCACGAGCTTCTCGGGCAGCACGGTGCTCAATCTGATCCTCGGCGCGCATTCCAAGATTTATGCGGGCGGCGAGATGATCGGGCTTTTGTTGCACCGAGATCTTCCCGCAAGTGGTTCGTGCACGAGTTGCGGCCTTGACTGCAAGCATTGGGACAAAAACGCGCGGAACAGAATTCAGAAGGACAATTTCTATCCTTTGACCAGAAGCATTTTCCGCAAGGACATCATCGTGGATACGTCCAAATCGATGGACTGGTTCACGGATATTCTTTCGCGTGGCCAAAACACGGATGTAAAACCGGCTTACGTCCTGATGGTGAAACATCCGATCCGTTATCTTGCGTCTTGCATGATCAATATCGAGGGTGCGAAACCTGTAAGCCGCGTCTCGCGTTTGATCTCGCAATTCAGCCCGGCTCACGCGCGCAAGGCTCTGCTGGTTGAATGGATCGGCGTGCTCGACCGCTACTACGACAGCCTTCTTCGCAATCTGCCGCGCGATGCCGGCGAGGCGGACTTTCATATCGTGCATTACGAGCGCCTTGTTGAAAGTCAGCGCGGGACCGTCGAGCCGATTCTCAACACGCTCGGTCTAAACTACGAACCGAAGCTCGACAGTTTCTACAGCGCGGAATTCCATCAGATTGGCGGCAACAACGGCGCGGTCTTTCAGACCAAGAAGAATTGGAACGGCGGCGACAAGGGCGTTCCGGAATTCCGCCGCAAATTCTACGAGCAGGGGCCGGGGCTCAAGATCGACAACAAATACGCCAGCACGTTCACGCCCGAGGAAATCAGCTTCCTGAAATCGAATGCGACCGTAAAGCGGATGCTGGAGCGTCTCGGCTACAACAGTCCGAAGATGCCGTTTCCGATCTAAAGCCTCATGTCTCAATATACGCTGAACGGCCGTCCGCTCCGGTTGCTTTTTCTCGGCAATGACGACAACGTCAATTACCAGATGACAAAATGGTCGCGCGAGTTCGGTGTCGAGGCCGATCTGTGGGTCATCCAGCCGATCGATCCGTATCGCGGCGATCCGCGTCATCTGGATCCAGATCTGATTGAAATGCCCGGTTTCGTAAAGGACGTGCCGTTTGCGGATGCGCGGAAGATAGCGCTGCGTCCCGGCGAGATCGGCCGCCGGATCGGCGCGGCTTACGATTTCGTCGGTGTCTGCGGCACAGCCAGTCTCATCTCGTCGCTGCGTTTGCCGGTGCCGCGCGGCCTGATCTGTACGGGCGCGGAACTTGGGGACGTGCCGTTTCCGTTCAAGCCGGACTACGCGCTGTCGCAGGGGCACCGCCGGCTGCACTACAATCTCATTATCGCCGGGCTCGCTCGCGCGGCCCTCAAGCGTCTCGATTTTATCGTGGACTCATTCGAGGAGCATACGATCGCGCTCAGAAAGCTCGGTCTTCTTGGCAAGAGGAAATTCTTGGGATTTCCAAGCGACAGCGCAGGCGCGCGCAAACGCGTTCGCCCGCAGCTGCGGAAAGAATTGATGGAGCGATACGGCAACGCGCGGCGCGTATTCATGTGGTTTTCGCGGCTGAATTTCAGCGATCCGAATTCGCTGATCTACAAGGGCGCGGAACGCTACCTGAAGGCGCTGGAGTGCGTGCTGCCGGAAGTCGAGCGCGGCGAAATCCGGCTGGTCATGGGCAAGCATGGCAATGAGGTCGACCAGTTTCTGGCGCTCGTCGAGAAGAGCCCGCTGAAGAATCATATCGATTGGGTGCCTCATCTGGGCATGCATGAGCTTGCGACCTATCTGTCGTTGCCGAACGCGGTGCTGTTTGCCGAGTGCAGCGAGCATCTGCGCGAATTGTCCGGCATCGGCCGCGATTCGGCGGCGATGGGCGCGGTGACGGTGAGCAGCGCCGTTCCCGAAATCGTCGAGAAGCAATACGGCCGCAAGGCGCCGATGTTGCGTGCCGTGCAGACGGATGAAGTCGTGGCCCGCATGCGCGAACTCGCGGATATGAGCGACGAGAGCTTCGTCAAGCTGCAACGCGCAATGTCGGATTTCGGCGAGCAGGCGGTCGATTACAGAGCCTTCATTCCGAAGTATTACGGATTTGTTCAGGACGCCGTGACGAGGGCGCAACACGCATGACAACGCTCGGTCAAAACGCGGCGCCGAACGCGAAGCCCGCGCGTTCGCCGGTGTCGCGCACGTTCAAGGCCATCACGACGAACTGGATGCTCGCGCGCGAAATGGCCAAGCGCGAACTGATGGTCTCCAACAAGGGCGCGCTGCTCGGCATCGCGTGGCTTCTGATACGGCCGTTCATTCAGGTCGCAGCGTTGGTCGTGGTGGTGACGTTCGTGTTCGGCGTGCGCTTCGAGCATGCCGGTGGGCGCTTCGGTTACGCCGTCTATGTTCTGGCCGGCATGGTGCCTTGGCAGATTCTGTCGAAGGCGCTTGAGGAAGCGCCGTCGCTGGTGCGCGACCGTGTCGAGGTTCTCAAGCAGGTTGTCTATCCGCTCGAAATTCTTCCCGTCACCAGTCTTTTGTCGGCGATGATCGGGCCTTCGATTGCTTTCGTCGTTTATCTTCTGCTGGCCGCGATCAACGGCAGCCTGCACTGGACGCTGCTGCTGCTTCCGATCCCGCTTGCGCTTCTCGTCTTTTTTATTCTCGGCTCGGCCTGGGCGCTGATGATGGTCGGCGTGCTGCTCAAGGATTTGCGCGAGATCATTTCGGTGATGCTGGGGCTATTGGTCTATATGTCGCCGGTGGTGATGTCGGAGCAGATGGCCGGTCCTGCAATCTGGTCGCTGCTTCAGTTCAATCCGTTTTTTCACATTATCGCGGCGTTCCGCGACGTGTTCGACGCAACGTTCCATCCGATCAGCTGGATCATCTTCGTATCGATGACGGTTGCGGCGCTCGCGTTCGGCATCCTCGTGCTCGACCGCGCGCGTGCGTTACTCAATGAGCTGATCTGACGAGCGGCAATTTAGGCACTCTATGGACCATCTGCAAAAACTGGAAAATCACAGCGTCTTCATCTTCCGCGAGGCGTTCAGCCGCGTGGGGAATCTCGCGATGCTGTGGTCGTTCGGCAAAGACTCGAACGTCATGGTCTGGCTCGCCAAGAAGGCATTTTTCGGCAACGTGCCGTTTCCGGTCGTCAGCATCGACACTGAAAAGAAGATGCCGGAGATGTACGCGTTCCGCGAACGCTACAAGATCGAATGGAATCTCGATCTTCGCGTGGTGTTCTGCCCGCCGGTCGAGAGCATCGATCCGACGCTGCCGCCTGCCGCGCGTTCCGCCGCGCGCAAGACGGCGGGTCTGAAATCCGCGTTGGAAGAATACAAGTTTGGTGGGCTCATCGCCGGCATCCGCCGCGACGAGGAAGCCACGCGCGCCAAGGAGCGCACGTTCAGTCCGCGCGGTGAAGCGGGACAGTGGGATTTCCGCGATCAGCCGCCGGAATTCTGGGACCAATACAACACCGACTATCCCGAAGGCACGCATCTGCGGATTCACCCGCTTCTGCTTTGGACCGAACTCGACATCTGGCGCTACATCCAGCGCGAGAACATCCCTGTGGTCGATCTGTATTTCGCCAAGAACGGCAAACGCTATCGTTCGCTCGGCGATAAGGACATCACCTTTCCGGTCGATAGCAATGCTTCGACGGTCGCCGAGATCATCGAAGAGTTGCGCAAGACCACGGTGTCAGAGCGTTCCGGCCGCGCGATGGACCACGAGGCCGAAGACAGTTTCGAGCGGCTGCGGGTTGACGGCTACCTATGAATCTTCAGACAACTGAGAGCGTCGGCGTGCTGCCGCAATTCAGCGTCGTGATCGTCGGCCATGTCGATCACGGCAAATCGACTCTGGTCGGCCGCCTGATCCACGACACCGGCGGCTTGCTCGAAGGCAAGCTCGAAGCCCTCAAGCAGATGTCGTCGAAACGCGGCATGCCGTTTGAGTGGGCGTTTCTGCTCGATGCGTTTCAGGCGGAACGCGATCAGGGCATCACCATCGACACCAGCCAGATCAGGTTCAGTTCGTCGACGCGCGAGTATCTTGTGATCGACGCGCCGGGGCATCAGGAATTTCTCAAGAACATGGTGACGGGCGCGTCGGCTGCCGAAGGCGCCGTGCTTGTGATCGACGCGGTCGAGGGCGTGCGCGAGCAGACGCGCCGCCACGGCTATCTGCTGCAACTGCTCGGCGTGCGTCAGGTCATCGTCGCCGTCAACAAGATGGATCTGGCCGAATTTTCACAACAGCGTTTCGATGAAGTGCGCGGCGAAGTCGTGACCTATCTCGGTTCGCTCGGCTTCGATCGCGCCAGCGTCGAAGTCGTTCCTGTCGTTGCGCGCGACGGCGACAACATCGCAGTGCGCTCGACACGCATTGGCTGGTACAAGGGTCCGATACTGCTTGAGGCGCTGAACAATTTCAAAAAATTCGACGCCTACGCCAAAGGCTCGTTGCGGCTTCCTGTGCAGGACGTCTACAAATTCGACGAGCGCCGCATCGTCGCCGGACGCATCGAGCGCGGCTCGGTGGAAGTTGGCGACAAGCTGGTGTTCTCGCCCTCGGGCAAGACCGCGCGCGTGAAGTCCATCGAGACGTGGCATGCGGACGCGAAGACCAGCGCGAGCGCCGGCGAATCCGTCGGCCTCACGCTCGACACCGAAATTTTTGTCGAGCGCGGACAGGTTGCGAGCCTCGAGACCAGCCGGCCGATGCTTACCAACATCTTCCGCGCCAATCTGTTCTGGCTCGGCCGGAAGCCGCTTGTGGAAGGATCGCGCTACCGCATGCAGATCGGCACGGCACACTATGTCGTGCAGGTTGAGACCGTCGAGAAGATCGTCGATGTGAACGATCTGGCTTCAAGCGACAGCAAGACGCTCGAGCGCAACGGCGTCGGCGTCGTCGTGTTCCGCTCGCGTGGCATGATCGCGCTCGATCCGTTCATGACCGATACCAACATCGGCCGCTGCGTGCTGATCGAGGATTTTTCCATCGTCGGCGGCGGGCTGATCGACATGGCCGGCTTCCCAGACCAGTCGGCGACGCACGCCATTCGCTCACACAACATCCAGCAGGTCGACCACCGCATTTCCCAGCAGGAACGCTGGAAGATGAACGGCCACAAGAGCGGCATTCTCTGGTTCACCGGCTTGCCGGGTGCAGGCAAATCGACGCTTGCGCTGTTGCTCGAACACGAACTCACGCGGCGTGGCATGCATGCCTACGTGCTGGACGGCGACAACGTCCGTCACGGCCTCGCATCCGATCTCGGCTTCTCGCAGAAGGATCGCGCGGAAAACATCCGCCGTGTCGGCGAGGTTGCGAAGCTGTTCGCCGAGTCCGGCACCATCGTCATCTCCTCGTTCATCTCGCCCTATCGCAACGACCGAGACTGGATCCGTTCCGGCGCGAGCGAGAATTTCCACGAAATCTTCGTCAACGCGCCGGTCGAGGTTTGCGAGGAGCGCGATCCGAAGGGACACTATAAGAAGGCGCGTGCCGGAGAGATCGCCGAGTTCACCGGCGTCTCGGCGCCTTACGAGCGGCCGCTCGCGCCGGAAATGACCATTGATACGGCAAAGCACTCGGTCGAGGACTGCATCGGCATGCTCACCGACTACGTCGTCAGGGAATTCAAGCTGTAACGCTATGTGCGGCATCGCCGGCATCATCCGATTCGACGGCGCGCCGGTGCAGGAGACTGCGCTGCGCGGCATGGCCGTTGCGATGAAGCATCGCGGGCCGGACGGCGACGGCGTGCATGTCGCAGGTTCAGTCGGATTTGCACACCGGCGACTGGCGATCATCGATCCGGCCGGCGGGCAGCAGCCGCTGGTCAATCGCGATAGCGGCCTTGCGATCACCTATAACGGCGAAGTCTATAATTATGTCGAGATCAGGCGCGAGCTCGGTGAAACGAATTTCGCAACGGATTGCGATACCGAAGTCGTGCTGCGCGCGTGGCGGCAATGGGGGCCTGACGCGCTTGCGCGGTTTCGCGGCATGTTCGCGTTTGCGATTCACGATCCGCGCATCAATAAAGTGTTTCTGGTCCGCGACCGGCTCGGCATCAAGCCTCTCTACTATCGCGTGACTCCGAACGGCGTGACGTTCGCCTCCGAACTCAATGCGATTGCGCCGGACGGGCAGCTTGAAATCGATCCCGACGCGATGTCGCTCTATCTGCGTTACGGATACGTGCCTGCGCCGTACAGCATCTATAAAGACGTGTTCAAGCTGGAGCAGGGGCATTTCCTCAGCATCGATGTTGCGAGCGGCAAGATCGAGAAGACCTGCTACTGGAAACTCGATCCCTCGCTGCGTCCTGTCGAAGAAGGCGCGGCGCTCGAACAACTCGACGCGCTTCTGCGCGATACGATCAAGCTCTATGTCCGCAGCGATGTTCCGTTCGGCGCATTTCTTTCAGGCGGCGTCGATTCGAGTCTTGTCACCGCGCTGATGAGCGAGGCGCTCGGCGGCGGCGTGAGGACATTCTCCATCGGCTTCGACGACGAGCGTTATTCAGAACTGCCTTATGCGAAGGAAGCCGCCGACCGGCTGAAGACGCAACATCGTCAGGAAGTCCTGTCGCCGGATATGTCGCCGGAATTCTTGCAGCAGCTTGCGGGACGCTTCGGCGAACCGTTTTCGGATTCGTCCGCGCTGCCGACGTGGCTGGTGTCGCAGGTCGCCGCGCGCGACGTGAAGATGGTGCTGTCGGGCGATGGTGGCGACGAATTGTTCGCAGGCTACAACAGCTATCCTGCGGTCGCGCGCGCGCGCAGAAATGCGGCGCTCGCGCCGATCTATCAGGCGGTCTCGAACATCGCGGGCAATTCGCGGCTCGGGACATTCGCGGCGGCGCGCTCCGGCACCTGGCTCGACGAGCATCATCGCCAGCGCGATACGTTCGGCGAGGCTGATCGCGCCGCTCTCACAGGCGCGCGGATACCCGAGCAGCCGGATCGCATGGATACGAGGACCGATCCAGTGACATGGTGTCAGGCGCGCGACGTTGCGACTTATCTGCCTGACGACATTCTCGCCAAGGTCGATCGTATGAGCATGGCACATTCCCTCGAAGTGCGCGTGCCGCTGCTCGATCACAAGATCGTCGAGTTCGCGTTCTCGCTGCCGCTCGATCTGCGGCTACGCACGAACGGCGGTGTCACGGGAAAATATCTTCTCAAGCGCGCGGCGGAGCGTTTCTTTCCGCGCGCGTTTCTCGACCGCAAGAAGTTGGGTTTCGGCATCCCGCTGCAAAAATGGCTGGAAGGCCCGCTCAGGCCGCTGGTGCGCGATCTGCTTGACAGTAACGAGGCTTTGTCAGGCGCGGGTCTCGACGGCAAACAGGTTCGCCGCATCGTGCGCGAATTCTACGAAGGCAAGCACGAGCGTGTCGGGCAGGTCTGGGCGCTGCTGAGCCTTGAACTGTGGCGTGCGGCGTCGGGCGTCAGAAATGCGCAGGCCGTTCATTGATCCGCAAGGCGATCAAGGCGGCGTTGCAGCCGTTCGCGATGCTGGTGCGCGCCGTGCTGTGGCCGGTCAACCGGCTGCTTGCCTTCACGCTCGCAAGGCGTGTCATACCGAATTCCGTTCTGCACATTTCCTACATGGTGCACATCCCCTTCGAAACGGTGCGGCATCTGCGCCGACAGGGCATCAAGGCCGACTATCTTGCGATCGGACGAAGCCCGCACTGGAATCAGTGCGACATCAATTTCGTGCCGTCGCCGATTCCGCCGCTGCGCGCGTTGCAGGAGTTCTGGCTGTTCTGGACAACGGTCGCCCGCTATCAGGTCGTGCACGCGCATTTCATGTATACGATTTCGGAAACCGGCTGGGAGCTTCCGCTGCTCAAGAGCATGAATCGGAAGCTCGTTGCGCATTTTCGCGGCTGCGAGGCGCGGGATCGCACGCGTAACATGCAGCTTCATCCCGACATCAATATCTGCCAGTCGTGCGATCATCATCCTTACGTGTGCCAGACATTGAGCGCGGCGCGGCGGCGGGTGTGGGCCGAGGAATTTGCCGACGCGACGCTGGTGACGACGCCGGACATGAAGGACTTTTTGCCGGACGCCACGCACTTTCCGTTCTTCTCGGCGGATGTCGCCGAACGCAACGCGCCACTTTCCGGTCGTCCGTTCACGATCGTGCACATCACCAATCAGCCGGGAATCGAAGGCACCGCCGAGATTGTCGCGGCCATCGACGCGCTCAAGGCCAAAGGCCACGACATCGATTTCCGCTGGCTCAATGACATTCCGCACGCGCAGGTGCTTGCGGAAATTGCCAACGCGGACCTTGCGATCGGCAAGATGAAGATGGGCTACTACGCCAACGCGCAGATAGAGACGATGTCGTGCGGGGTTCCGACCGTGACTCATGTGCGCGATGAATTCATGACCGACGAACTGCGCGCTTCCGGTTTCATCTTCACGACGCTGCCGCGTCTTGCCGACACCATCGCACATTACATCGCCAACCCGGCCGAGCTTGAAGCCAAGCGCCACATCGCTCGCGCCTCGATCCTGAAACTGCATGACAATGACAGGCTGGCGCAACGATTGGTCGGCGAATACCGGAGGCTCGCCGAAGTCTGATGGCGTTCCGGCGTATAGCTCTGTTCGGCGATCCGCAGGGAGTGCCGCAAATGCTTCCGCATCTTGCGGATGGCGTGGAGGCGCTGGCCATCGTGCGCGCATCGATCCGGCCTGCTCAAAGTGCCGAAATGGAGCGGCTGGCGGCGGCAGGTGGCAAAAAAATGTTCGTGCAGCCGAAAGCGAAGTCGGCGGACTATTCCGCGTTTCTCGCGGATATGAAATCGTTCGACCCCGATCTGATTTTGATTAACTCCTATTCGATGATCCTGTCGCCAGATGTGCTGGCGATCCCGCGCGGCGGCGCGATCAATGTTCACGGCGCGTTGCTGCCTCAATATCGTGGCGCGAACGTCACGGAATGGGCGTTGATAAATGAAGAATGCCAGAGCGGCGTGACGATGCACCGCGTCGACGCCGGCATCGACACCGGCGCAATCGTCGATCGGGAAAGCGTGCCGCTGCATTTCGAGGACACATGGATCGACGCGCGCGCGCGGATCAATCGGGCGACGGATGTTCTTCTGAAAAAGCAGTTGCCGCTCGTGCTTGCCGGACAAATCGACGCGAAGCCGCAGGACGAATCGCAGGCCCATCACTGGCACCGCCGCCGTCCGGAAGATGGCCGGTTCGAGTGGCATTGGCCGCTGCGGCGGATCTACAATCTCGTTCGTGCGCTGGTCGCGCCGCATCCCGGCGCCTGGTATGAAGGGAACGGCCGCACCGAAGTTCTAGACCGCTGGTTGTCGCTTCCGAAGCTGGCCGAACTCAAAAGCCGGATCGTCGGTGAATGGCGTTATGGAAGCGCGGTTCTGACCCCGCGCACGTCGTTTGCCGCCGATAGCGCGCGCGAGTCTGCCAACGCGTCGTTCGCTTTCGACGTGAGTGGAACAAGCGCGGGTCTGGCATCCGTGGACTATCGCAACGGTACTGCGCGAGCGGTCGTGAACAATCCTTCGGCAAATTCGGAAATCTTGTCGGCTTTGATCCGCTTTGCCGAAGAAGAGTTGTTCCTGAAACGTGTCGAAACGTCGGCTGGCGCGATTTGACCGTCGTCGCCATTCATCAGCCGAATTTTCTGCCGTGGCTCGGGTTCTTCGACAAGCTCGCGCGCGCGGACAAGTTCGTCATTCTGGATTCCGTGCCGCTGCAACTGACCGGCGGCAACTACACCAATCGCGTGCGCATGATCGTCAACGGAGCGCCTGCCTGGATCACCATGCCGTTGCGGCGCGGCCATGACGCGCGCAACCGCATCGATCAGGCCGAAGTCGTCGATGAACCGAAATGGCGGCGCAAGATCAGAAGCACGATTGCGCAGTCCTATGCGAAAGCGAAGTTCTTCGATCTGGCGATGAGTATCGTGGACAGGATGCTTGACCTGCGCACCGCTTCGCTCGCGGACATCAACATGACGGGCATTATTGCCGTTGCCGAAGTTCTCGGCCTTTCGTCCGCGAAGATCGTGCGAGCGAGCGCGCTGAACGCCGGGGGGAACAGCAACGAACTGCTCGCCAATCTCGTCACGGCTGTCGGCGGCGACACCTATCTCGCCGGTCACGGCGCGGGCGGCTATCAGGACGACGACGTGTTCGCGAGCCGCGGTATCGCGGTGCAGTATCAGGACTACGCGCCGCCTGCCTATCCGCAGATCGGCAGCGGCGAATTCATTCCCGGAATGTCCGCCATCGACGCGCTGATGAATTGCGGGCAGGGCGCGGCGAAGCTGATCGGTTCACAGGCAGGTTAGAGATTATGCGAATTCTCATCACGGGTGGCGCGGGTTTCGTCGGCGGACGGCTGATTAAGCGTCTTGCCGGCGAGCACGAGATTTTTGCGCTCGTGCGCAAGGCGCCCGCGCAGCCTGCCGCGAATGTGACATGGCTGGTGCAGGATCTCGCCGCGCCGAACTGGAGCGTTGCGCTGCCTGAAAAGATCGACGCCGTCGTGCATCTGGCGCAATCGTCGCACTTCCGCGATTTCCCAAATCAGGCGATGGATGTTTATGCGGTCGCCACAGGCGCGACCATGCGTCTGCTCGACTGGAGTCACAAAGCGGGCGCACGCAATTTCGTGCTGGGATCGACCGGCGGTCTTTACGGCACGAGCGAGCAGCCCGTCAGCGAGACCGGCGACTTGCCGGATCAGCGCAACCAGCTTGGATTCTATTTCGCCGCCAAGCGCGCCGCAGAACTGCTTGCCCAGCAATATGCCGGGCAGATCAATGTTGCGACGCTACGGTTTTTCTTCGTCTACGGCGCGGGGCAGCCTGCGCCGATGCTGCTGCCGCGCCTTGCCTCGAATGTGCGCGACGGCAATCCGATTTTCCTGCACGGCGACGACGGGCTGCGTCTCAATCCGATTCACGTCGATGATGCGGTGAACGCCATCCGGCAGTCGCTGCAACTCACCGAGAGCCGCGTCTTCAATATCGCAGGACCGGAAGTGACGACGCTGCGCGCTATCGGCGAGGAAATCGGCCATCAGGTCGGCCGCGCCCCGGTTTTCAATGTGGACAAGATTACCAAGCCCAATCATCTGGTGGCGGACATCGCGCGCATGTCGCGCGCGCTCGGCGCGCCAAAAATTGGCGTCGCAGCCGGTATCGCCGAACTGCTCGGCAAGGCGAAGGCGTGAGCGACAATCTTAAAACAGCCTTCGACCTGAAGTCCTACGAGGCGGTGCTTCGTGCGGGGCTGGACGGCGGCTACAAGTTCGTCTCGTTCGGCGACATCGGCAAGGAGCGCGCCGATCGCAGCTGCTTGCTGCGTCATGATGTCGATTCGGAATTGCTCGGCTGCGGCGGCATGCTCGATGTCGAAAAATCGCTCGGCATCAAAGCGACCTATTTTCTGATGACGCGCTCGACCGCCTACAATCTGTTTTCCGTCGAGGGCACAGCGATGGTCGCGCGCATGCTGCGCGACGGTCACAGCATCAGCCTGCATTTCATGGGCGAACGATGCGAGGGCAAAAGCGCGGAATTCGTGGTGGACGAAGTTCAGCGCGAGACGCGCTGGCTGGAAAGCGAATTCGGCACCGGGATCGAGGCGGTCTCGTTTCATCAGCCGACGCAGACCATTCTCGACGCGCAGATCGCATTTCCCGGTCTCGTGAATACCTACAACGCCGCGCAGATGTCACCGTATTTCTATGTGTCGGACACCAACATGAACTGGCGTCACGATCATCCGCTCGATATTTTCGCGCGCGCGATACATCCGCGCCTTCAGCTTCTGATCCATCCGATGTGGTGGACGCCGCAGCCGCTCGACATGCTGGACAAATGGCGCAAGGTGCTGCGCGACAACCGTCAGGCCGTGGTCGATCACTGGCAATCGCGCGAGCGCACGCTGGCGAATGTGAAACTGATTGCCGACGATACGGCTGGCCCCGGACGGCGCGTGTGAAGAATTTTCTCTCAAAAGCGTTTTCGGAGCAGTATCAGGCGCTGCGCCGCGGCGTCGGGCTTCGCTTCGGTCCGCTGTCGCTGATTCGGACCTCGCATCTTGCCGGATTGAAATCGAAGATCGCCGTGCTCGAAAACCAGGCCGCGCGCGGCGAAGGCGCACATGGCGCGCACTCGCGCGCCAAGCGCAGCGTCGCGTTCTTTCACAACAGCTACTACAATTTCTTCTATCTGGCGGCGGCGCTACGCAAGCGCGGATGGGATGCGATCTCGGTGAGCATCGAAGCGCCGGACGGCGAGCACGCGGGCTTCTATCACGGCAACGATCTTTGTCTTTATGACGCCGATCCCTTCGAGATGCAGAGGAAGATCGACGCGTTTCTCACCGAAGCGATCGACCGCTTCGGTATGGTGCATTTCTACGGACGCGGCCAGCTCGCGCTGTCGCCATCTGAGTTCGACTATTCCAGCGATTTCAATCACTGGCCGTTCGACGTGATGCAGCTGAAACAGGCCGGCGTCAAAATCGGCTATTCGGTGTCGGGTTGCCTCGACGGTGTTTCGCAGACGTCGGTGCACAAATGGAGCGGCTGTTGCGACCGCTGCGTCTGGCAGAACAATCCGCAGGTTTGCAATGATCGCAGCAACCTGGCATGGGGTCACAAATTTCAGATGCTGTGCGATCTGGTCGCGAGCGAAGGCACGCCGGCGCTCGACTATCAGAAGGGCCCCAGGGTTTTCCGCGAACCGCTGACAACCGCGCTGGATTCCGGTCTGTGGCGTCCGGACATCGATGTTCCGGAAAAATATCGCCTCAATCGCGAGGCGGACGAACTGATCGTCTACCACGCGGTCGGAAATTTTTCCTTCCGTGCAAACGGCGAACGCAATCTGAAAGGCACCGGCGCTGTTGTCGCAGCAATCGACCGGCTGCGCGCCGAGGGCGTCAAAGTGAGGCTCGAATTCGTCACCGACGTTCCCAGCACCGAGGTCCGCTTCATTCAGGTGCAGGCGGATGTCATCGTCGATCAACTCAACTATGGTCGCTATGGTGCGACGGCGCGCGAAGGCATGATGCTCGGCGTTCCCACCGTCTGTTACATGCACAAGGACGAGCCGGTTGGCGAAGACCGCCTCGACTCGATCGAAACCTGTCCGCTGGTTTCCGCCAATGAATCGACGATTTACGACGTGCTGCGCGATCTTCTCAACAGCGCGGAAAAGCGAAAATCGATTGGACGTGCCAGCCGCGAGTTTGCGGTGAAGTGGCATTCAGCGGAAGTGTGCGCGGCTCGTTTCGAGCGGGTCTACGATGCGTTGCAGGCCGACCGGCAGTTGAACGAGGTCAAGGCCGCGTGAACCGCCTCAATATTCTTCTGCTGTGCGATTACCGCTCGGATATCGCGGCGACCGTGCGCGATCATATCGATTCGCTTGTTGCGCAGTCGCGTCACAAGATTCGGATCGTGTCGATTCTGGGCGATCTTCCGCCGGCGTTGAACCTCGATCATTTCGACGCGGTGGCTATTCACTACTCGCTGACGAGCTTCGACAACAATTCGGTTAGCGCGAATTTGCGGCAGGCGCTGGGGCGCTATCGCGGTCTCAAGGCGTTTTTCATTCAGGACGAGTATCGCCGGGTGAACGAGGCCATCGCCGCCATGCGCGAGATCGGCATCGACGTGCTGTTCACCTGCGTGCCGGAGCCCGAGATCGAGAAAGTTTATCCAGCGGAAAAATTGCCCGGTGTCGTCAAGATCAATGTGCTGACCGGATATGTACCGGAGGCGCTGCTCGATCGCGCGGTGCCGTCTTATTCCGAACGCCCGATCGATGTCGGTTATCGTGCGCGAAAAGTGCCAGCGTGGCTGGGCGATCTGGGTCAGGAGAAATACCGGATCGGGTCGCGGTTTCGCGACGACGCTTCTGCCGATGGACTGAAACTGGATATTTCCTTCCGCGAGGAAGATCGTCTCTATGGTGACGGCTGGATCGACTTTGTCTGCCGCTGTAAGGCGATGCTTGGTGTCGAAAGCGGCGCATCGGTGTTCGATTTCACCGGCGACGTGCAGCGTGCCGTCGATGCGCATGCCGCGCGCGAACCGGGTGTCGACTTCGAGACCTTGCAAAATCTCTATTTCAAGAATCTCGAAGGCAAGATTGTCCTTAACCAGATCTCGCCGCGATGCTTCGAGGCGGCGGCGCTGCGAACCCTGATGGTTCTCTATGAAGGCGACTATTCCGGCCGCATGATTGCGGGCCGCCACTATCTTGCGTTGAAAAAGGATCATTCCAATCGCGCCGAGATCGTCGCGGTGTTGAAAGACCCGCAGCGTGCGCAGGACATTATCGACAATGCCTATCGCGAGATTGCCGGCAATCCCGCCAATACGTTCGGCGCGTTCGTGCGGCAATTCGATGAAGTATTGTCGGATGTCTTCCAGCCGCAGATGAAAGCGCAGCTTGCGCCGCTGTCGGATAGAGAATTCGATAGGCAGACGAGCCCGACGCTGACGACGCGCGCGCGCTGGTTTCGCCGCCGCGCGACGGAAGGCAGCTATCGCCTGCTGTTTGCGCGCATTCTCGGTCACGCGCGGCCCGAAACGCGCGAGGCGGTCCATGCCTGGCTCAAATATTTTCTTCGTCCGTTTCGCGCCGCGCCGCGCTGATCGGTCCATCGAGAGAAAAGTCTAAAGTTCTATGTGCGGAATTGCCGGTTTCATCTCGCTGACCAACAGCCCTTGCCCGCGTCCGGCGGGCTCGCTGCGCGCGATGTCGTCGCTGATTTCGCATCGCGGCCCGGACGGCGCCGGCGACTGGCTTTCAAATGACAGCCGCGTGGGGTTCGTGCATCGGCGTCTTGCAATCATCGATCTGTCGCCCGGCGGGGCGCAGCCGATGCATGCGCCGAACGGCACGGTCATCACCTATAACGGCGAGATCTACAACTACATCGAACTGCGCAACGAGCTTTCGGCCAACTGGAATTTCCGCTCGACCTCCGACACCGAAGTCATCCTCGCCGCCTATGAGAAGTGGGGCGAAGACTGCGTTCTGCATCTGCGCGGCATGTTTGCGTTTGCATTGTGGGACGAGCGCAACAAGAAGCTGTTCGCCGCGCGCGACCGGTTCGGCATCAAGCCGTTCTATCACACGCAGCAGGGCGGCGTTCTTTACTTCGCGTCGGAGGCCAAGGCGCTGTTGCCGTTCCTGCCAGAGATTGAAACCGATTCATCGGCGCTCGCGGAATATCTGACGTTTCAATACACCATCGGCACCAAGACGCTGTTCAACGGCATCGATCAGCTGTTGCCGGGGCATTCGCTTGTCGTGACAAATGGCGACATCAAGATTGCGCGTTACTGGGACGTCAACTACGAGGTCGATTTCACACGCACGCCGCGCTATTTCGAGGATCGTTTTCGCGAACTGATCGCGGACTCGATGAACGTGCATCTGCGCGCAGATGTGCCGGTCGGCGGGTACGTGTCTGGTGGCATGGATTCCAGTCTGGTCGCGCTGCTTGCATCCAAGCATGACCATCGCAATCGCCTCGCATTCCACGGCCGGTTTATGGAGTATCCGGGATACGACGAAAGCCGCTACGCGCGCGAGGTGACGGATATTGCGGACATGTCGCTGCATATTGCCAACATCACGGCGGACGATTTTCGCAATCATATCGACGACGTGATCTATCACCTGGATTTCCCAGTGGCCGGCCCCGGATCGTTTCCGCAGTTCATGGTGTCGGCGCTGGCGGCGAAACATCTGAAGGTCGTGCTCGGCGGGCAGGGCGGCGACGAACTCCTCGGCGGTTATGCGCGCTATCTGGTCGCCTATTTCGAGCAGAGCATCAAGGCTGCGATGGACGGCACCTACAAGCAGGGCAACTACGTCGTTACGATTGAGTCGATCGTTCCCAATCTCGGTCTGCTTCGCGAATACAAGCCGATGATTAAGGAATTCTGGCGCGAGGGATTGTTCGACGATCTCGACAAGCGTTATTTCCGGCTCGTCGACCGCTCGACCGACATGGTCGGCGAGGTGGATTGGTCCTCGCTCGACAAGACGCAGGTGTTCGATGCGTTCCGCGCGATTTTCAACAATCAGGACAACGTCCGCAAGGAAGCCTATTTCGACAAGATGACGCATTTCGATTTCAAGTGTCTCTTGCCGGCGCTGCTGCATGTCGAGGATCGCATGAGCATGGCGCATGGTCTTGAAAGCCGCGTGCCGCTGCTCGATCATCCGCTGGTGGAGTTCCTCGCAACCGTTCCTGCCGACGTGAAGTTCAAGGGCGGGCAGATGAAGCAGCTGATGAAGGAATCCTATCGCGATACGCTGCCGAAAAGCGTTGTCGAGCGCCGCGACAAGATGGGCTTCCCGGTGCCGCTGAAGGAGTGGTTTCAGGGGCCGCTACAAAATTATGTGCGGGATGTTTTCGCGCAGCAGAAGGCGCGGCACCGGCCGTATTTCAACAGCGACGTGGTGCTGGCGAATTTCGGCTTCGCCTCGCAGTTCTCGCGCAAGACGTGGGGCTTGCTCAGTCTGGAGTTGTGGCACCAGCGTTTCCACGATCGCGCGGCGGAATTCAGGGCGATGGTCAACTGACCGCCGCCGACAATTTGGCATTCAGAAAAACGACATGAGGCAACGATGAAAGTTTTCGTCACCGGCGGCGCCGGACAAGTCGGCTCGACAGTTACCGATATGCTGCTCGCGCGCGGCGATCAGGTTCTCGCCATCGACAATTTCTCGACGGGCCGGCGCGACAATCTCGCCGAGCACAAAAATCTCAAGCTCGTAGAGGATACGATTGTCGATGCGAAAGTCGTCGATGCGCTGTTTTCGGATTTCAAGCCGCAGGTCGTGATTCACACGGCGGCGTCATATAAAGATCCCGACGACTGGGGCACCGACGCGCTGGTGAATGCCGCCGGCACCGCCAACATCGCGAAAGCGTCGAAGACGCACGGCGCGTCGCGGCTGATCTATTTCCAGACCGCGCTATGTTACGGCACCAGGCCGACGCAATCGCCGATCACGCTCGATCATCCGATCAATCCGGTGAATTCGAGCTACGCGATCTCGAAAACCTGCGGCGAGCACTATGTGCAGTTCTCCGGCGTCGATTGGGTGACATTCCGCCTCGCCAACGTCATCGGCGAGCGTAACGTCTCCGGCCCGCTGCCGATTTTCTACGAACGCTTGTCGGGCGGAAAAAAATGCTTCGTCACGCCGGCCCGCCGCGATTTCTGCTACGCCAAGGACCTTGCCAATGTCGTGGTGCGCGCCGCCGACGGCACCGGCAAGGGCACATATCACTTCTCTTCGGGTAAGGATGTCTCGATCCGCGAACTTTACGATGCCGTCGTATCGGCGATGAAGCTCAACGATTATCCGGAGCCGGAAGTGAAGCCGCTCGGTCCCGACGATGCCGCCTCGATCCTTCTCGATCCGTCGCGCACCTTCAAGGATTTCGGCAATGTCGAATTCACGCCGCTGACCAAGATTGCCGAAGCCGCAGTGGAGCGATGGAAGCGCGACGGCGTGCAGGGCGGCTACACGCATCTGAAGATCGCGCGGTCCTGAGGTCTGACTCAATGCGCATCCTGATTACCGGCGGCGCAGGCTGCCTCGGCTCGAACCTGATCGAGCACTGGCTGCCGAAGGGCCACGAGATTCTTGCGATCGACAATTTCGCGACCGGCAAGCGCGAGGTGGTGCCGCCGGTCAAGGGGCTGACGCTGGTCGAAGGTTCGATTGCGGATCGCGATCTTGTGGCGCGGGCGTTCACAGAGTTCAAGCCGACGCATGTCGTGCATTCGGCCGCATCGTATAAAGACCCGGCCAACTGGCAGGAAGACGCAGTCACAAATGTCTCCGGCACGATCAATGTCGTCGACGCCGCGCGTGAACATAAGGTGTCGCGCATTCTCAATTTCCAGACCGTGCTTTGTTATGGGCGGCCTGACACCGTTCCCATTCCGGTCGATCAGCCGCTGCGGCCGTTCACGAGTTATGGAATCTCGAAGGTCGCAGGCGAGCAGTACCTCGCCATGAGCGGATTGCCGTTCGCGTCGTTGCGGCTGGCAAATGTGTGCGGGCCGCGATTGGCTATCGGGCCGATCCCGACATTCTACAAGCGTCTCAAGGCTGGGCAGGCGTGTTTCTGTACCGACGCGCAGCGCGACTTTCTCGACATGTCGGATTTTCTCAGTGCTGTCAATCTGGTGATGGAGGACAACGCGCCGAACGGAATTTTCAACGTGTCGAGCGGCGAGGGGCGCACAATCAAGGATGTGTACGATGCCGTGCGCACGCATCTTCGACTTCCGCCCGATCCGGGCGTGAAAGTCGTGCCGGTTGGCGACGACGATGTGCCTGCGGTCGTGCCCGATCCGTCGATGACGACAAAGACGCTTGGATGGAAGGCTAAGGTGCCGTTTGCCGAGACGATGACGCGGATGCTGTCGTGGTACGACAGGCACGGCGTTAGCGACGTTTACAGCCATCTCTCCGCGAAGCACTGAACGCAACATGTCCTCCACAAATGTGAAGATCGAAAGCGTCAAGGACTTCTGGGAGAAGAATCCGGTCGCGGCCTCCGGCATCGCTGCCGAACTCGGCACGGCGGATTACTTCCGCAAGTTTGACGCGCTGCGCGAGGAAGACGGCTGCGAGCCGTATGATCTGTCCGAAAAAATTCACGGCTATTCGACGTCGAAAGGTTTGAAGGTTCTCGATATCGGCTGCGGCAACGGCTACGTGCTCTATCAATATGCGCGTAACGGCGCGGACGTGACCGGCGTCGATCTCACCGCAACCGCGATCGATCTTTCCCGAAAACGATTTGCGCTCGGCAAGTTACCGGGCACCTTCATCGAGATCGACGGCACGCATCTGCCGTTTCCGGACAACCACTTCGACATTATCTGCTCGATGGGCGTGCTGCATCACATTTCCAATCCGCAGCCGACGGTCGATGAAATCTACCGCGTGCTGAAGCCCGGCGGCCGTCTGATCGTGATGCTTTATCATCGCTATAGCTGGAAGAATCTCGTTCTGCTTCGCTTGCGCCGTCTGCTCGATCCGAAGTTCCGCGGCAAGACGCAGCAGGAAGCACTCAACATGAATGACGGCGACGAATGTCCGCTTGCGCTAGTCTATAGCCGCGATGAGGCATCGAAGCTGTTCCGTCGTTTCACAGATCGGAAGTTTTTCCTGACGCTTCTGAGCTGGAAGCAATTCTTCATGTTGCCGCCGCTGGTGAAATTTGCCGAGCGATACTTTCCGCCATCGAGCAAGAGCTGGCCAGCGCGGCTGATGGGGTGGAATCTCAACATGCACGCCACAAAACCCGTAAACGAAAAGGCCTCGTGATGGCGAATGAAACATTTGCCGGCGCCAAGGTGCTGGTTGTCGGCGGCGCCGGCTTTGTCGGCTCCAATCTCGTGCGGCTGCTGCGCGAGCAGAAACCGGCCCGTGTCACCATCGTGGACAACCTTCTGTCGGCGGATATTTCGAACGTGCCGGAAGGCAATGATGTCGATTTCCGTCTCGGTTCGATTGCCGACGATCACGTTCTGGCGGCGCTGCCCGGCGATCTCGATTACGTCTTCCATCTGGCCTGCTATCACGGCAACCAGTCGTCGATTGCCGATCCTCTCGCCGATCACGCCAACAACACGATCACGACGCTGAAACTGTTCGAGCGTCTGAAGGACATGACCTCGCTGCGCAAGGTGGTCTATGCGGCGGCCGGTTGCGCCGTCGCAGAGAAGACGTTCGATGGCGCGGAGGCGACGACCGAAGACGCCCCGGTCTCGCTGTTTCACGACAGCCCGTATTCGATCTCGAAACTTGTCGGCGAGATGTACGGCAATTACTATTTCACGCGCCACAAACTGCCGTTCGTGAAGGCGCGTTTCCAGAACGTGTACGGCCCGGGAGAAATTCTCGGCGCGGGACGCTGGCGCGGCACCGTGCATACCGTGTGGCGCAATGTGACGCCGACCTTCATCTGGAAGGCGCTGCACGGCGAGGCACTGCCGGTCGAGAACGGCGGCATCGCATCGCGCGATTTCATTTTTGTCGAGGATATGGCGCGCGGACTGATGGCGGCGGCGCTGCGCGGCGAGCCGGGCGAAATTTATAATCTCGCATCAGGCGCCGAGACCACGATCAAGGATCTCGCCGAGCGCATCAATGCGCTTGCCAGCAACAAGACGCCGATTGCGCTGACGCCGGCACGCGACTGGGATCGCTCCGGCCAGCGGTTCGGCGACCCTTCGAAAGCCCTGCAAATGCTGGGTTTCAAGGCCTCCGTCGCGCATCAGGACGGATTGGCGAAAACCGTGCAATGGACGCGCGATAACCGCGCGCGAATTCTGGCCTGCATGAACCAGCACGCGCGTTTCGTGCCGCAGGTGAAGGCATATAGCGCGTGACGCGCAAGATTCTCACCGTTGTCGGCGCGCGCCCGCAGTTCATCAAGGCGGCTGCGGTCAGCCGCGCGATTCGCGAGACCGATGGTCTGCGCGAGGTGATGGTTCACACCGGCCAGCATTTCGACGCCGACATGTCGGAGGTGTTTTTCGACGAACTGGATATTCCGCCGCCAGCCCATCGTCTCGACATTCACGGCGGCGGTCACGGCGACATGACGGGGCGAATGCTGTCGGCCATCGAGCCGGTTATGGTGTCAGAGAAGCCGGACTGGGTCGTTGTCTATGGCGATACCAATTCGACGCTTGCCGGTGCGCTTGCTGCCGCCAAGCTGCATATTCCGATTGCGCATGTCGAAGCGGGCCTGCGCTCGTTCAATCGCCGCATGCCGGAAGAAATCAACCGCGTTCTGACCGATCATGTCGCGGCACTACAGTTTTGTCCCACTGTGCAGGCGGTCGAGAATCTTGAAGCCGAGGGCATCCGCACCGGCGTCCACCATGTTGGCGACGTGATGTATGACGCCACCATGTTCGCGGCGAAACGCGCGAAGGATCGCTCTGCTATTATTGCGGATATGTCGCTGTCGCCTAAACATTACGCGCTTGCGACGGTGCATCGCGCCGAAAACACCGACGATGCGGCTGCGCTGCGCGCGGTCGTCGACTATCTGAACAACCAGGCAATGAAATTCCCGATTGTTCTGCCGCTGCATCCGCGCACGCGCCATGCAGCCGAGAAGTTCGGTATCCCGCTCGGCAGGCTGCGTGTCATCGGACCTGTCGGCTATCTCGACATGGCGACACTGCTCGCCAGCGCGGCGGCGGTCTATACCGACTCTGGAGGATTGCAGAAGGAAGCGTATTTTCATCGTGTGCCATGCACGACGCTGCGTGATGAGACCGAATGGGTCGAGACCGTCACGCATGGCTGGAATCGATTGTGGAAGGGCGGCGACTTCGCTGCGCGCCACGACATTGGCGAATATGGCAACGGCCGCGCTGCCCACAAGATCGCAGAGATCATAAAGGCTGCGTGATGGCGGAAAGCCGCATGCGTCTTCTGGTCGGCTACGCCAATTACACCGACCGGCTGTCTTATTTCGACGATTGGCTCGATGCGTTCAAAGCCGCGCCGCAGTTCGATGCGACTACTGTCAACATTGTCGCGTCGGACGCGAAAGTGCAGATCCAGAAATTGCTGCGCGACGTCGATGCCGTCGTGCTGCTTCATTCCACTAACGGCGACACGGTCGACTATCTCTTGCCGCATGTGGATGCGCTGGCATCGCGCAATGTGCCGCTGCTCACATTCGTCGGCAACGAAGTCAGCCTTCCCGGCTCGCCCATCGCGGAGAAACGCGAACTGTTCGCGCGGCTGAATCCCGAATATGTGGCGACACAGCTTTTGCGTGAGGCCGGCGACTATCTGTTCGGCGATGTCGCGGCAAAGGGCGTCGTCGCAATCCCGCATGCGGTCAATCCCGGCGTTTACAAGCCGACGAGCGAATCGTCGTCGCGCCCGCTCGACATCGGCGTGCGCGCGGTGCGCTATCTTCCGTATCTCGGCGACGACGATCGCAACCGTCTGCTGCAATGGTTTGCGGACAATGGCGCGCCACGCGGGCTGAAAGTCGAGGTGTCGGACGAACGTCTAGATCGCAAGGGCTGGGCGGACTACCTCAACCGCTGCAAGGGAACCGTTGCGACCGAAGCCGGCACCGCATTTCTTGAGCGCGACGACACGACAATGAACGCAATCCGCAGCTATGTGCTTGCGAAAGAGACGAAGGGCATCGTTCTGCGCAACGACTCGGTGCTGCGCAAATTCGGTCATCGGCTACCGTGGTGGATGAAGTCCATCGCACGGCGCGCGATGACCAGTGGGCCGTTCCGCCACGAGGCGCTCGTCAACGAGCAGCTCGACTACAACGAGATTTTTAATAAGTTCTTTGCAGGCCGCGCGCCTTCGCAGCCGACCGGAAAATGCATCAGCTCGCGGCATTTCGATGCGGCCGGCACGAAGACTTGCCAGATCATGTTTCGCGGCCGCTTCAACGACATTTTGAAAGCGGACGAGCATTATCTCGCGCTTGAATCTGATTTTTCCAACATCGACGACGTGTTGGTGCGCTTCCGCGATTCAAGGGAGCGTAGCCGGATCGCCGACGCGGCTTATGAGCTTGTGATGTCAAAGCATACTTACTCACATCGCATGCAGACGGTGTTCGATGTGCTGGCGGGCGCGAATGGCGCGCGTCCCGCGAAGGCGAAGCTGAGCGCATGACGGCGAGGGGTGCGCGCTGATGTGCGGCATCGCAGGCATCATGCGGGCTGATAACTCGCGGGACAATCCCGGCGAGATTGTCGGACACATGATCTCGACGCTGGCGCATCGCGGGCCCGATGCGGAGGGCGCGTGGTCCGATTCGTCAGGCCGCATCTGTCTCGGACATCGCCGCCTGTCGATTCTCGATCTGACGCCGGCGGGCGCACAGCCGATGCACAGCGACTGCGGCCGCTTCAGCGTCACTTTCAACGGCGAGATTTACAATCATCTCGACATCCGCAAGGAGCTTGAAGCGGCAAACGCTGCGCCGAACTGGCGCGGCCATTCCGACACTGAGACGCTTATTTACGCGGTGAGGCAGTGGGGCGTCGAAGGCGCGCTCGAACGCTTCATCGGCATGTTCGCCTTCGCGATCTGGGACGCGCGTGATCGGACGCTCGCCCTCTGCCGCGATCGTTTCGGCGAGAAGCCGTTGTTCTATGGATGGATCGGCAGCGATCTTGTGTTCGCGTCGGAACTCAAAGCCTTCGCGGCGCATCCGCGCTGGAACGGGACGCTGGACCGGAATGCGCTAACATCGTTCATGCGTTACTCGTATATCCCCGCGCCGTGGACGATCTGGCGGGGTATTCGCAAACTCGATCCGTCGTCATTCGTCGTATTCAAGGCCGATAATTCTGGGGAGCTTCCGACGCCGCAGCCTTACTGGTCGATGCGTGACAAGGTCGCCGCCGCACAGAACAATCGCGTGTCCGATTCAATCGAAGCGGCGAACGAACTTGAGAGATTGTTGTCGCAATCGGTCGCCCGGCAGTCGCTGTCGGATGTGCCGCTTGGCGCTTTTCTGTCCGGCGGTATCGATTCATCGACAATTGTCACGCTGATGCAGAAGCAATCGCCGCGCCCGGTTCGCACATTTTCAATCGGATTCGCGGAGGCCGAGTTCAACGAGGCCGAGCACGCGCGCGGCATCGCGCGGCATCTTGCGACGGATCATACCGAAATGATCGTGTCGCCCGAAGATGCGCGCAGCGTGATTCCGAAGCTCGCCGGGATGTATGACGAGCCGTTCGGCGATTCATCGCAGATTCCGACGCATCTCGTCTCCGCGCTGGCACGCAAGAGTGTCACGGTTTCGCTGTCGGGCGACGGCGGCGACGAATTGTTCGGCGGCTATAACCGCCATGTGTGGGGCGGACGGCTTCACGCGCGGTTTGGGCATTTGCCGGGGCCTGTCAAAAACGCGCTTGCGGCTTTGATCGGCCTGATCGCGCCGGAGCCTGCCAACACAATCGGCGCGCTGGCCGGTAAAATTCTTCCGTGCCGGTTTCGGGTTTTGCGCGCCGGCGATCAGGCTGCGAAAATCGGCCGGATCATCGATTCGAAAACTTTCGACGAGATGTACCGGCGGCTCAGTTCCATCGATGACGATCCGTCCCGAGCTGTGATTGGCGGCACGGAGCCAAAAAGCTGGTTCAACGCGCAGATGGCCAATGTTCGATATGAGATCGATCCGCTGGATCGCATGACGCTGTCCGACGCGCTCAGTTATCTGTCGGACGATATTCTTCAGAAGGTCGATCGTGCCGCGATGGCAGTGAGTCTTGAAACGCGCGTACCGTTTCTCGACAAGGACGTTGCCGAGTTCAGCGCCCGCGTTCCGCCCGATATGAAAGTGCGCGACGGCCAGGGCAAGTGGCTGGTGCGGCAGGTTCTGCGGCGCCATGTGCCGACGGCGCTCACGGATCGCCCGAAAACCGGCTTCGGCATTCCGCTCGATGCGTGGCTGCGCGGCCCGCTCAAAGGCTGGGCGTCCGATCTGCTCGCGAGCGAACGATTGAATGCGCAGGGCTGGTTCGACGCCGCCCGCGTGCAGAGCGTGTGGCAGGAACATCTGCGCGGAACGCGCAATCATGGCTCTTGGCTGTGGAACATCCTGATGGCAGAAAGCTGGGCCGATAAATGGGCCCGCACCGCATCGTAACCTCAATCTCAATCGAATTGCTGTTCACATGACTCAAATGTCTCCGCGCAAAACGGCCATCCTTCAACACTCCGAAGCCTACGCGGCCGATCGCGAACGCTGGCGCGGCAAGGCGCAGTTCTTTCATCGTGAGGACGAAAAATATCTGCACTTCCTGATTCCGGCAGGCGCGCGCGTGCTCGAAATCGGCTGCGGCACCGGCGATACGCTGGCCGCACTTCAGCCGTCTTACGGGGTCGGCATCGATTTCAGCCCCGGCATGATCGAGCAGGCGCGCAAGCTGCATCCGCATCTCAATTTCAAGGTGGGAGACGCGGAAGACGCTTCGACGTTCTCCGAGTTCGATGAGCCGTTCGATTTCATTCTGGTGATGGACACCATCGGCGCCATCGAAGACATCCAGAAATTCTTCGAGCAGTTGCATCCGTTGTGCGCGCGGCATACGCGCCTGATCGTCGGTTATTTCTCGCATCTGTGGCAGCCTGTTCTCAAGCTCGCGGAAAAGACCGGGCAGCGCATGCCGTATCCGCCGCAGAACGCGCTGTCGCCCGCCGATCTGCGCGCGCTTGCCTCGCTCGCCAATTTCGATCCGGTGAAATCCGAGCAGCGTGTGCTGATGCCGGTGGCGCTGTTCGATCTCGGGCGGCTCATCAATCGCTTTATCAGCATCCTTCCCGGATTTCGCTTTTTCGCGCTGCGTCACTATCTGGTGTCTCGCTCGCTGCAATCCGCAATTGAAGAATTGAAATCGGTTACGGTTGTCGTTCCGGCGCGCAACGAGCGCGGCAACATCGAGCCTGCCGTGCAGCGCATCCCGCAATTCTGCGACGACATCGAAATCATCTTTATCGAGGGCCACAGCCAGGACGGCACCTATGAGGAGATGGAGCGGGTCAAGGCGGCATATCCGGCCAAAGACATCAAGCTGATGCGCCAGCCCGGCAAGGGCAAGGCCGACGCGGTGTTCACCGCTTACGATGTCGCGCGCGGCGACGTGCTGATGATTCTCGATGCCGATCTGACGATGCCGCCGGAGCAGCTTCCGAAATTCTGGAACGCGATAACATCCGGACAGGGTGAGTTCATCAACGGCTCGCGGCTGGTCTATCCGCTTGAGGACGACGCCATGCGCTTCCTCAACCTCATCGCCAACAAGATTTTCTCATATCTGTTCTCTTGGCTGCTCAATCAGCGTTACACCGATACGCTGTGCGGCACCAAGGTGATGCGGCGCACCGATTATTATCGCCTGCGCGAGGGCAAGGCGTATTTCGGCGATTTCGATCCGTTTGGCGATTTCGATCTGATCTTCGGTGCGTCGAAGCTCAATCTGAAAACCATCGATCTGCCGATCCGTTACGCCGCGCGCGAATATGGTGAGACGCAGATTTCGCGCTTCAGCCACGGCTGGATGCTGTTGCAGATGGTGGTCTTCGCCTTCTTCAAGATCAAGGCGGTCTAGCGGGCTGACGACAGGTCAGCCGGCGCGCGCAATCACATTGATGCTTTCGCCGACTTCGATGAGTTGCTTGTACGACTCAACGCCATCCGGCAGCCGCGCCTTCGTCCGCTCGTGATAGAATTTGTATCCGTGAGGACGGAAAAGGCCGATCAGTTCACCGAGCGAGGCGCCCCGCTCGTCGAGAACATAGGGCGCCAGTTCCATCACGAAAATCGGCTTGTGGCCGGACATCATTTCCTGAGCGCCGCGCAGAATTTCGCACTCGAAGCCGTCCACATCGAGTTTGACGAGATGGACCGTCGGGTTTCCGTTTTCAGCCAGAACGCTGTCGATGCTCCGCGATTTTGCCGCATCGGTGCGCATGGCCCGGCCGAGATGTTCGGCGTGGACATCGTCGCCCGCGAACACGCCGCTCGCGCGGTCGGTCAGCGGCCAGCTTGAATAGATGGCTTGCGGAATCCGGTCGCCGTCATGCGAGGCAAGAAAGCAGTGATAGAGCGAAACTCTCTGCGTGAGTCCGGGGTTAAGCGCGAGGTTGCGCGACAGTTTGCGGAACGCGTAATCGGTCGGCTCGAATGCGAGCACGCGGCCGTTCGGGCCGACGCAGCGCGCAAGATGAAGCGTATGCGCGCCAATATTGGCGCCGATGTCGAGCACAGTCGAGCCGGGAACAGTCAGGTCGGAGAGGGCGCGCCGGGTGTCGCGCTCGAAGAAATTCCCGAGATAGATCGCAAAGTCGATTCCCTGACCGATATCGAGATCGTATGTCACGCCGTCCCGAACGGCGATTGCGGAATCGGTTTCCCCGAAGGCTGCCCGCCCGATGTGAACGGCATGGTAGGCCATGCGCGCAAGGGCGATCTTGTGGGCGGTTTTCATCGATGTTCTGATTCAGGAATATTGCGATGGCTCTTTTAGCCAACGTGCCAATGCGTGTAAACGGCTGGCGGATCTTTGCGGCACGATGAAAGGGCCGGGCTGAAGCGATGGAACGGTTGTCATGACAGACGCGCTCAATACCTATCGCGCGGCGTGGCAGCGCAAGCCGATTCTGCGCACGCTATATAACGACATTTTCGCGCGCATCGCGGCGCGCTGCGTGCCGGGTACGACGCTGGAGATCGGCGGCGGCATCGGCAATCTGAAGGAGCGGATCGGCGATCTGGTGTCGTCGGACATCCAGTATGCGCCGTGGCTCGACCTCGTTGCCGACGCACAGAAACTGCCGTTCGCGGACGGCGCGCTGTCGAACATCGTCATGCTGGACGTGCTGCATCACATCGAATTTCCCTCGCTGCTGTTTCGCGAGGCCAGCCGCGTGCTGCGCGAAGGCGGCCGTATCGTGATGGTCGAGCCCGGCATCAGCATCGGCAGCCGCCCATTTTACCTCGTGCATCATGAGCCGGTCGACCTTCGCGCCGATCCGCTGATCGAGGGCGCGCCGGATGCGTCGCGCGATCCCTATGCGTCTAATCAGGCGATTCCGACATTGCTGGTCACGAAATACCGCGATGCCTTTCATCGAAAGTTTCCGCAACTCGCGATCCGCGATGCCGACTGGTTCGCCTTCGTCGCGTACCCTGCGAGCGGTGGCTTCAAGCGGTGGCAGCTGATGACCGAGCCGATGGCGCGCGCGACACTGTGGATCGAGCGGCGTATCGAGCGCATGCTCGGGCGCTTCTTCGGTTTCCGGATGCTGATCGTGATCGAGAAGAAGGCGGGCTGATCGCTTATGATGTTTCCGACTTCTTCTTTCGCCAGTCGAACAGCGCGATCAATCCGGCTCCTGTCATGACGTTAAACAGCGGCTCGAGCGGCAGGCGATATTTCGGCGACGCGATCGGCCCGCTCACGACCAGCAGATATCCGAACCACGACAACATCAGAAACAGCGCCGGCCATAATGCAGCCTGCCGCGCCAGCGACACAAAGCCGATCGATTGAGCGGCGCGCATGATCGTCAGGCCGGCCAAGCCCGCGATCAGGAACGAACTGTAGATCGCGTTGCCGGAGCGAAATGCGTAGTTAAATACTTTCTCGGGAAAAGAACTTCCCGGCGTATCGACGAAACCGGTGCGCGGAATTTGCGACAGCGGCGGTGACAGCAAGATCGCGGGCGCCGTCAGATTGATCGCTATTCCCGACATCCAGGATTTCACGAGCGCAATCGCAGAAATGTCTTTCAGCGCCTCGCGCCCGATTTCGGTGTATTGCCGCGACTGTTCGTAATAGTTCGCCGGAAGCGGTCCGAAACGCTCAAGCCGTTTCTTTTCCATCTCCTCGGCAGTCTTGGCATACGGCGTGCGGTCCTGCATCTCCTTGGCGAACGGCACGATCCATAGCGCGAGATAAATTCCGCTCTGTGGCGATATGCCGGCCGTTCCGTAGTGACGATAATTCTTGAACAGGATCGTCCCGACGCAGCCGCCGAGCACAACGAGCGCGAGCGCAAGCGACGCAACGCGCCTCATGCTGGCGCGGCGAATCAGTGCGTAGATCGCCAATAACGCGAGCGCGAAGAAGGCCCACGGCACGATGATGGCGCGGATCAGCGCAGCGATGCCGAGCGATACGCCAAGCAGCGCGCTGTTGCGCAGGTTCGGCGCATCGGCCCATTTCAGCGCGGCGAGAAAGCTCAACGCGACGAATGTCGTGAAGGGCGTGTCGGCGTAGAACAATCCGCTCATGACGATTTGAGTCGGATTGAGGATTGCGACGATCGCAGCCGCCAGCGCGATGCGCGGCGCAAGTTGCAAAGCGATCCGATAAACGATGACGCAGGTCGCGGCATCGAATGCGCCCTGCAACAGCACATAGGCCAGCGCGCCATGCGCGTTGCCGAAGATGAGATACGGCAGACCGGCGAGCCAGTGAAACAGCGGCATCGTGTAGGGATTGGTGCCGAGCGCCTCATTGAGAGTGAGCATGCCCGATTTCAGCGCCTCGGCGAATGCAACGGCATTGCGCGCATATTCGATCGAATCGACGCCTTTCATGCCGGCGTCGCCCATCCAGCCGTACACGGCCAGCACATAAATCCAGCGCACAACGAGCGCGGCAAAAAAGATTTTGAAAGAAAGCGCCGCGGCGGCGCGTTGCGGCGAGACGGTGTCAGACGTCGTCGGGGGCATCTTCAGGGCTTCCCGATGTCTTTTCCGCACTGAAAATCCAGATCAATCCGCCGATGGCACCAACGACGAAGGATGTCGCGCCGAACAACAGCGAGACGATGGTGCCGTCGGTCTGCGCGAGGCCTGCATAGCCGAACGCGACCATCATGGTGGCTTCGCGCACGCCCCACCCGGCAATCGAGATTGGCAGCATGGTGATGAGCATGATCGGCGGCACCAGCATGAACAATTGCTCGAACGCGGCAGGTGCCGAGATCGAACGCACCGCGCACCACGCGATGACGACGGCCATGACGTGGATGGAGATCGAAAGCACCGCGATCTTGGGGCCGCTGCGGCGATTGAAGATCACACGATTGGCGATCACCGAGCAGGCGTGAACATGTTTGGTCGGCCAGAACGTCGTCAGCCATTTCCATGAGATATAACCGACGATCAGAAAGCCGACGCCCGCGCCGAGCGCACCGATATCGACCAGCAGCAGCGCGATGCGTCCGCGATGATTAGCGACGAGGTCGTAGCTCCACGGCAGGCTGACGATGACGATGATGGCGAGTGCGATCAGGCCGATGGCGCGATCGACCAGCACCGAATAGGTGGCCGCACGCCAGCCCGCGCCGGTCTGCTTGACGAGCCACAGCCGCATTGCGTCGCCGCCGATGGTGGATGGCAGCGTCTGGTTGAAGAATGCGCCGATCATGTTGTAGCGGAACGCCTGACCGGTACCGAGCGGTGCGCTGCATGCGGCGCTGATTTCGCGCCAGCGCAACGCGCCGAGGAAAATCTGAAAAATTGTCGCCAGAACCGCGAGGAAAATCCAGAACGGATCGATGGCGGACAGGCGCGTCTGAATGGCGGCGAAATTGATGCCGCGGAACGCAAAATAGAGCAGTGCCGCCGAGACCAATATCCGAGCGGCAAGAAGCAGAAATCCGCGCATTCCGGGCCGTATCGTTAAGACGGGAAGAGGGGCCAAAAGCCCTGAATATCAGGGTTTTGACGGCAAAATTCATGGTCTTGGTATGGCCTTGGGACCGATCTGGCAATAGGCAAGGCGCCCCTACTTGCAGCCTCCGCATGGCGGCGGCTAAAGAGGGGCAAATCAACCTCGAAAACCCGGCGTAACCAGCGCCTTTTCGGCGCAAGAACGCCTACGCTTTTCACAAGAGTTCAAATTGGCACACGGACGCAAAATAGCGGTCATCGGTCTTGGCTATGTGGGATTGCCGGTTGCGGTGTCGTTCGCGCGCGCCGGGGTGCCGGTGGTCGGATTCGACATCGACGCCAAGCGCATCGCTGAGCTGAAATCCGGCCACGACCGCACGCATGAAGTCGAGGCGGGCGATCTCGCGCACAAGTCGCTGTCGTTCACGAGCGATCTGAAGGCGCTTGCTGCATCCGATTTTTTCATCGTCACCGTGCCGACGCCCATCGACGAGGCGAGGCGGCCCGATCTCGGCGCAATGTTCGCGGCCTCGCGCACCGTCGCGGGCGCTTTGAAGAAGGGCGACATCGTCGTTTATGAATCCACAGTCTATCCCGGCGCGGTCGAAGAAGACTGCGTGCCGATCCTCGAAAAAGTTTCGGGATTGAAGTGCGGCAGCGATTTCAAGGTCGGCTATTCGCCGGAGCGGATCAATCCGGGCGATAAACAACACCGCTTCGAAACCATCATGAAAGTGGTGTCGGGTCAGGACGCCGAGACGCTGAATGTCGTTGCGGACGTTTACGGCTCCGTCGTCACCGCCGGAATCCATCGCGCGCCGTCGATCAAAGTGGCGGAAGCCGCGAAGGTGATCGAGAATACGCAGCGCGATCTGAACATCGCCTTCATGAACGAATTGTCGCTGATCTTTCAGGCGCTCGACATCGACACGGGCGATGTCATCGCCGCCGCGCGCACCAAATGGAATTTCATGCCGTTCCAGCCGGGTCTCGTCGGCGGTCACTGCATCGGCGTCGATCCATATTACCTGACCTACCGCGCCGAGAAGGCCGGTTATCATCCCGAAGTCATTCTCGCCGGACGCCGCATCAATGACGGCATGGGCCAGCGCATCGCGCGCGAATGCATTCGCGGCCTGCTGAAGCGCAAGCAGACCGGCGGAATCGTCACCGTGCTCGGTCTCACCTTCAAGGAAGACGTGCCGGATACGCGCAATTCGCGTGTCGTGGATGTGATCCGCGAACTGGAATCTTTCGGACTGACAGTGCAGGTCGCCGATCCGCAGGCCGATCCGGCCGACGCGATGCATGAATATGGCGTAACGCTGACGAAACTCGACGCGCTCAAGCCCGCAGACGCCATCGTGATGGCTGTCGCACATAAAGAATATCTCGACGCCGGCTGGCCGCTGATCGAGAAACTGCTCGCCGGCGGCAAGGGCCTCGTGCTTGACGTCAAGATTCGTCTCGACCGCGCGACCAAGCCGAAAGACATCGAACTGTGGCGCCTGTGATGTCCGAAAAACCTGTTCTGGTCACGGGCGCGGCGGGCTTCATCGGCTTTCATGTCGCACAGCGGCTGTTGCAGTCCGGCAAGAAAGTTGTCGGCGTCGACAGTCTCAACGACTATTACGATCCGAAGCTGAAGGAAGCGCGGCTTGCGATCCTGAAGAACGATCCGAACTTCAGCTTCACCAGGCTCAACCTCGCGGATCGCGCGGCAACGAAATCGCTGTTCGACACCCACAAATTCGCGACGGTGATTCATCTGGCGGCGCAGGCGGGCGTGCGCTACTCGATCGAAAATCCTTACGCCTACGCCGACGCCAATCTCGAAGGGTTCATGAATATCCTCGAGGGATGCCGGCATAACGCCTGCAAGCATCTGCTCTATGCGTCGTCATCGTCGGTCTACGGCACCAACGCGAAGCTGCCGTTTTCGGTGCGCGACAATGTCGATCATCCGATCAGTCTTTATGCGGCGTCGAAAAAAGCCAACGAGCTGATGGCGCATAGCTACAGCCATCTCTACAGAATTCCATCGACCGGCCTTCGCTTCTTCACGGTGTACGGCCCGTGGGGCCGTCCCGACATGGCGATGTTCATTTTCGCCAAGGCCATCGTCGAGGGCAGGCCGATCCAGCTGTTCAATCACGGCGAGATGCTGCGCGACTTCACCTTCGTCGATGACGTGGCCGAAGCCGTGATCCGCCTGATCGAAAAGCCGCCGCATGGCCAGCCCGGCGCGAAGGGCGACGATCCGTCCGTCAGCACCGCGCCCTGGCGTGTGTTCAACATCGGCAACAATCATCCCGAACAACTGATGAAGGTCGTCGCGGTTCTGGAAAAGGAATTCGGCCGCAAAGCCAAGACCGAAATGCTGCCGATGCAGCCGGGCGACGTGCCGGCGACCTATGCCGACATCGACGATCTCAAGCGCGAGGTCGGGTTTTCGCCGTCCACCTCGATCGAAGACGGTGTCGCGCGCTTTGCCGCGTGGTACCGTGACTATCACCAGCTCTGACATGGTTTGCGCATGAGCGACACAATCATCCCTCTCATCATGTGCGGCGGCGCGGGCACGCGGCTGTGGCCTGCGTCGCGCGAGAACCGCCCGAAGCAGTTTCTGCGGCTGTTCGGCGCGAACTCGACGTTTCAGGACACTATGCTGCGCGTTAGCGATCCCTCGCTCTTCGCAAAGCCCATCGTCATCACCAATGCGGCCTATCGCTTCATGGTTCTGGAGCAGCTCGCGGAGATCAATCTCGAGGCGGACATTCTGCTTGAGCCCGCGCGGCGCGATTCAGGTCCGGCGATTGCAGCGGGCGCGGCCTTCGCGCTGACGCGCGATGCCAAGGCTGTCGTGCTCGCGCTCGCAGCCGATCATGTCGTGCAGGATACACCCGCCTTCGTCGATGCATGCCGCAAGGCGCTCGACGTCGCCAATTCTGGGCGCATCGTCACATTCGGCGTGCGGCCCGAGCGCGCTGCCACTGAATACGGCTACATCCAGCCCGGCGCGAAAATTTCCGGCGACGTGATGTCGGTCGCGAAATTCGTCGAGAAGCCGGATGCGGCTACGGCGGCGACCTACGTCAAGGACGGCTACCTCTGGAACAGCGGCAACTTCATGTTCGCGGCGAAGACGTTGCTCGATGAATACAAGAGCGTCGATGCGCCGAGCGTCGCCGCCGTCAGCGACGCCGTGAAGGGCGCGGGCCGCGATCTCAGCTTCATCACGCTGCCTGCGGAATCGTTCGAGAAAGCCAAAGCCATCTCCATCGACTATGCGGTGATGGAAAAGACCAGGCAGGCTGCCGTTATTCCGGTGTCGTGCGGCTGGTCGGATGTCGGCTCATGGCATGCGGTGTGGGAATTGTCCGGTAAGGACAATGACGGCAATGTCGCGCAGGGCGGCGCAGTCGCGGTGTTCGAGGATTCGCGCAACTGCAACGTTTCCTCCGACAAGGCGCTGATCGCGCTTGAGGGCGTCGACGATCTCGTCGTCGTCGCCACGCAGGACGCCATTCTCGTGTCGCGGCAGAAGGATGCCAACGGCCTGAAGCGCCTCGTCACGAAACTGAAGACGACAGCGCCGCAGGTGACGGAGGATCATCTCAAGGTGCATCGTCCCTGGGGGTCGTATCAGTCGCTCGACATCGGCGACCGGCATCAGGTCAAGCGCATCATCGTCAAATCCGGCGGGCGATTGTCTTTGCAGAAGCATCACCATCGTTCCGAGCATTGGATCGTGGTGCGCGGCGCTGCGCTGGTGACGGTCAACGACCTGCAAAAAATGGTGCACGAGAACGAGTCGATCTACATTCCCATCGGTGCGACGCACCGCATGGAAAATCCCGGCAAGATTCCGCTGGAGCTGATCGAGGTCCAGACCGGCAGCTACTTCGGCGAGGATGACATCATCCGCATCGAGGATGACTATAAACGCTCGTGATTTCAGATAGTTAACTTCCATCTGCGATGTAACTATCTGACTCAAAACGTGTCCGTGCTTTGCACCCCGCCGTTCGCCACACATGTGACGGCGTGCTACGACAACTCCCGGCGCGGCGGGGGCCGCGCATTCAATCGATTAAGGTTTCAGTCCGATGAGTTCAGCAAAGTCTGCGACGACGAACGCAAACGCTGCGCGCGCGCTGCGTGTGGGTGTGATCGGCGCAGGCGTGATGGGCACCAACCATGCCCGCGTGCTGGCCGGATTGCCGGACGTGACGCTGGTCGGCATCGTCGATCCGCTGCCTGCGCATCGCGCGCGTGCCGAGGAAATCGTCGGCTGCAAGACCTATCAGGTTGTCGAGGAACTGCTCGATGCGGGTGTCGATGCGGTGAGCATCGCAGCGCCGACGCATCTGCATCGCGACGTGTCGCTCGCCTGCATCGCGCGCAAGATTCATGTGCTGGTCGAAAAGCCGATCGCGTCCACCGCAGAAGAAGGTCACGAGATCGTCGCCGCCGCCAGGAAGGCGGGCGTGACGCTGATGGTCGGCCATGTCGAGCGATTCAATCCGGCGGTCGCCGCCATCAAGCAGGCGATCAAGGACGAGGAAATTCTTTCCATCGGCATCACCCGCGTCGGCCCGTTCCCGCCGCGCATGTCGAATGTCGGCGTCGTCATCGATCTCGCCGTGCATGACATCGATCTGATCCGCTGGTTCACCGAATCCGACATCGTCGATGTGCAGCCGCAGCTTGCGAGCGCCGTCGCCGAGCGCGAGGACATCGCACTGCTTCAATTCCGCACCAAGTCCGGCGTGCTCGCGCACATCAACACCAACTGGCTGACGCCGTTCAAGGCGCGCAACGTCACGGTGGCGACGCGCGGCAAATATGTGCAGGGCGATCTTCTGACGCGTCAGGTGACGGAGTGCTTCGGCTTCCAGCGCGACGGCAGCTATTCGATGCGCCATCTGTCCGTCGGTCACGACGAGCCGCTGCGTGCCGAACTGATGTCGTTTCTCGATGCCGTCCGCACCGGCAATGCGCCCGCCGTCACCGGCGAGGAGGGCGTTGCTTCGCTCGAGATTGCGATCAAGTGCCTCGAAGCGCCGGCTGGCGCCATCGCGGCACCGTTGCGCAAAGGCCCGCGCGCGGTCGCGAGCTAATTTTCAATCCCGGAATTACGGCCAAGAGCAAATGAACCAGCATCTGCGTCCAGACCCCGTTGCGTTTATCGACATCGGCGAACAGCGCCGCCGTCTCGGCACCAAGATCGATACCGCCGTGTCGAAAGTGCTGACGCACTGCCAGTTCATCAACGGCCCGGAGGTCATGCAGCTTGAGTCGGATTTGGCGGCTTATTGCGGCGCGAAGCATGTCGTTGCCTGCGCCAGCGGCACAGATGCACTCCTGATGGTACTGATGGTCAAGGGAATCGGCCCAGGCGACGCGGTGATCTGTCCGTCGTTCACATTCTGCGCCACGGGAGAAGTCGTGGCGCTTGCGGGTGCAACGCCCGTGTTCGTCGACGTGAATGAGACCACGTTCAACATGGATGCCGAATCGCTCAAGAAGGGCATCGCGACCGCCAAGAAGCTCGGCCTGAAACCGAAGGCTGTAATTCCGGTCGATCTGTTCGGGCAGAGCGCCGATCATGACGCCATTGCAAACGTCGCGAAAGAAAACAATCTGTTCGTGCTCGACGATGCCGCGCAATCCTTCGGCGCGAGCTATAAAGGCAAGCGCCTCGGCACGCTGGCGCTTGCGACCGCAACCAGTTTCTTCCCGGCGAAACCGCTGGGTTGTTACGGCGACGGCGGCGCGATCTTCACCGACGATGCCGATCTCGCGGAAAAACTCCGCAGCGTGCGCGTGCACGGGCAGGGCGCGGAGAAATATGACAACGTCCGCATCGGCCTCACCGCTCGCCTCGATACCGTTCAGGCCGCCGTGCTGATCGAGAAACTGAAAATCTTCGACGGGGAAATCGCCGCGCGCAACAAGGTGGCGCAACGCTATTTCGATGCGCTGCATAATATCGTCACCGCGCCGCGCGTTACCGACGGCAACGTTTCGACCTGGGCGCAGTACACGATCCGCCTGCCGAAGGGGCATAACCGGGATGCGTTCGCGAATGCGCTCAAGGCGCAGGGCATTCCGACGGCGATCTATTATCCGAAGTCGATGCACCAGCAGACCGCCTACAAGCACTATCCGGTGGCGGACGGCGGATTGCCGGTCAGCGAGAAGCTGTCGCAGGACGTCATCAGCCTGCCGATGCATCCCTATCTGGACGCAGCGGCGCAGGATCGCGTCATCAAGGCTGTGCGCGACGCGGTGGCGTAGGGGCCCCTCGCACGTCATTGCGAGCGAAGCGAAGCAATCCAATTTTTTGATAACGCGAATGGATTGCTTCGTCGCTGCGCTCCTCGCAATGACGAGGTAGAAAAGGACGTGGATGGCCGGACTAAATCCGGCCATGACGGGTGATGTTGTCATCGCGTTTTATTCGTCGTCTTTGCATCCTCATGTAAGATAATCTCATGCTCGGGCGAATCTTCACCGTCGGCGGTTATACGCTGCTCTCGCGGATCACCGGATTCGCGCGCGACGTGATGCTTGCCGCGATCCTCGGTGCGGGTCCGGTGGCGGACGCGTTCTTCGTCGCCCTTCGTCTCCCCAACCATTTCCGTGCGATCTTCGCCGAGGGCGCGTTCAACGCTGCCTTCGTGCCGGCCTATGCGCATGTTGTCGGCAAGAGCGGCGCGCCGAGCGCCAAACTGTTCGGCGATCGTATTTTTACAATCTTGTTCGCGTCGCAGGTCGTGCTGCTGGTGTTGGCGCTTGTCTTCATGCCGCAGGCGATGAGCATTCTCGCGCCGGGCTTCACTGACGATCCGGCGCAGCGCGACCTTGCGATCTCGCTCACGCGGATCACCTTTCCCTATCTGCTGCTGATTACGCTGGTGACGCTTTACGGCGGCATGCTCAACGTCATGCATCGCTTTGCGAGTGCGGCGGCAGCACCAATCTTCCTCAACATCTCGATGATGGCCACATTGGCGCTGGCCGCGTTCTTTCCGAGCGCCGGGCATGCGGCGGCGTGGGGCGTGCTGATTTCCGGCTTCCTGCAATATTTCCTGCTCGCAGGAGATGCGTGGAAGCATGGCGTGCTGCCGACATTCACAAGCTGGAAATGGGACGAGGACGTGCGCGGATTCTTCCGCGCGCTCGGTCCCGCGACCGTCGGCTCGATGGGCACGCAGATCGCATTGTTCGCCGACACGATCATCGCGACATTCCTCGCGGCGGGCGCGCTGTCGGCACTCTATTACGCGGATCGCCTCAATCAACTGCCCATCGGCGTGATCGGCATCGCCATAGGTACGGTGCTGCTTCCGGAAATGTCGCGGCGGATGGCGGCAAACGATCATGCGGGCGCGATGGCCTCGCAGCGACGCGCGTTCGAGTTCACGCTCTTGTTTTCAATTCCCTTCGTCGCGGCGTTTCTCACCGTACCGGATGCGATCATGCGCGCGATGTTTGCGCGCGGAGCTTTCACGAAAGCCGATGCGGCAGCCGCCGCCGCGACGCTTGCGGCTTACGCCATTGGATTGATTCCTTTCGTGCTGATCCGAAGCGCGGTCGCGACTTTCTACGCCCGCAAGGACACGACCACGCCCGTGATCGCGGCGCTCACGGGTGTCGCCGTCAACGTCGCCTTGAAACTCGCGCTGGTGGGCGCGCTGGCGCAGGTCGGCCTCGCACTTGCGACAGCCGTTGGCGCGTGGATCAATCTCGTGCTGGTTCTCATCTTCGCGATCCGCCGCAAATTCTTCGAGATCGGCCGCGCGTTTTTGATTGCGCTGTTCAAACTTTTGTTATGCGGACTGGTGCTTGCCGCCTCGCTTTGGTTCTCCGCGCGCTGGCTCGGTACTGCGCTTGCAGGCATGACATCGCTGCGCGACGAAACCGCGCTGCTGATTTTGGCGGCAATCGGTTTCGTGGTCTATGCCGCCTCGCTGCTGGTGCTGTTCGGAAGGCGCTGGATTGCATCGCTGATCCGCCCGGTGTGACGGCGAAGCCGTTTGCGCGCGCCGCCGATCCGCTGCAATATGCGCGGAACTCCACACATCATTGAATTCCGAAAGTTGAATAAAATGGCAGTGAAATTCGGCGTCGGCCAGAGCGTCACCCGCAAGGAAGACGATCCGCTCATTCGCGGGCGCGGACATTATACCGACGATCACGCGCCGGCCGGTTCGCTTCATGCGCTGGTGCTGCGCTCGCCGCACGCGCACGCGACATTCACGATCAACACGTCGATGGCCAAATCGAAACCCGGCGTGGCGGCGATCCTCACCGCTGCGGATGTCACCGATCTCGGCGGGCTGCCGTGCCTGTTCCAGCTTCCGGCCAATCCGTTCAAGTCGCCGCCTTATCCGATTCTGGCGAAGGACAAGGTCTTTCACGTCGGCGATGCGGTGGCGTTCGTTGTCGCCGACACCGTCGATCGCGCGCGTGATGCGATCGAAGCCATCGACGTGAAATGGTCGCCGCTGCCCGCCGCCATCGGCGTGGCCGATGCCGTGAAATCCGGCGCGCCGCTGATGCGTCCCGAATATCCGAACAACGTGCTGTTCGATGAATCCGTCGGCAACAAGGCGAAGGCCGAAGCCGCCTTCAAGGGCGCGCATGCGGTCGCGGAAATTTCCATCGTCAATCCGCGCGTCGTGACGAATTTCATGGAGCCGCGGGGCGTTGTCGCCGAATACGACGCGAAGGCCGATCATCTGACCATGACCATCGGCAGTCAGGGCAGCCATCGCATCCGCGACATCCTGTGCCAGAACATCCTGAAAATTCCGACCGAAAAAATGCGCGTCATCGCCAGGGATGTCGGCGGCGGATTCGGCACGCGGCTGTTCCCGTATCGCGAATATGCGCTGGCTGCTTTCGCCGCGCGCAAGCTCAAGAAAAACGTCAAATGGATCGCGGACCGCTCCGACCATTTCGTCGGCGACGCGCAGGGGCGCGACAATGTCACGACCGCGCGCATGGCGCTGGCGGCTGACGGAAAATTCCTCGGCCTCGACGTCGATCTGATGAGCGACCTCGGCGCGTATCTGTCGACCTTCGCACCCTACATCGCCTACGGCGGCGCGGACATGCTGCCAGGCCTTTATGATTTGCAGGCGTTCCACTGCCGCGTGCGCTGCGTGTTCACCAACACCGTGCCGGTCGACGCCTATCGCGGCGCGGGCCGTCCCGAGGCGGCGTATGTGCTGGAGCGGCTCGTCGATGTCGCCGCGCGCAAACTGGGCATGACGCCGGATGCGATCCGCAAGAAGAATTTCATTCCGGCAAAATCGCTGCCCTACAAGACGGCGACCGGCAAGGTCTACGACTCCGGCGATTTCACCGCGCATATGAAACGCGCGATGGACGTGATCGGATGGAAGGAATTTCCGAAGCGCGCCAAGGCCGCCAAGAAGGCCGGGCTCGTGCGCGGCATCGGCATGTCCACCTATGTCGAGATCTGCGGCACGATGGGTGAGGAGACCGCCAGCGTTCGTCTCGATCCCAATGGCGACGTGACCGTGCTGATCGGCTCGCAATCGACCGGGCAGGGCCATCAGACCGCCTACGCACAGGTGGTCGCCGAACAGTTCGGATTGCCGCCCGAGAAGGTTCACGTCATTCAGGGCGACACGGACATTGTGAAGACCGGTCTCGGCACCGGCGGATCGAGCGCGATCCCGACCGGCGGCGTCAGCGTGCAGAAGGCAACCAGGAAGCTTGGCGACAATCTCAAATCGCTGGCGGCGGAAGCCCTCGAAGCAAGCGCGGGCGATCTTGAAATCCGCGACGGCCGCGTGCGCGTGGCGGGCACCGACAAGGCGATTGCATTCGCGGACCTTGCAAAGAAAGCCGGCAACGATCCGTCGAAACTCACCGGCACCGACAAGTTCACGCAGGCCGACGGCACCTACCCGAACGGCACGCACATTGCCGAGGTCGAGATCGACCCGGCAACCGGCGTCACCAAAATCGTCAATTACGTGATCGTCGATGATTTCGGCGTGACGCTGAACCCGCTGCTGCTGGCGGGACAGGTTCACGGCGGTGTCGCGCAGGGCATCGGTCAGGCGCTGATGGAGCAGGCGACCTACGACAAGGACGGCCAGCTCGTCACCGGCACCTTCATGGATTACGCGCTGCCGCGCGCGGCCGACGCGCCGTCCTTCCATTTCGAGACGCATAACGTGCCCTGCGTGACCAACCCTCTGGGCGTGAAGGGCGCGGGCGAGGCGGGCTCCATCGGCTCATGTCCGGCGGTGATGAACGCGATTTCGGAAGGCCTGTGGCGCGAATACAGGGTCGAGCACATCGATATGCCGGCCACCGCCGAGCGGGTGTGGATGGCCATCGCTCGCGCGGGGACGAAATAGGTTCAAAGAAAATTCCCGTGAACGGGTAAAATTTGTGGCCTTGCCAAGACTCGGCGGGGATGGTGTTTTAGACCCGTTCTAAGGCCATAAAGGCTCCAACTTCCGGGGGAAATTTCGATGAAGCGTATTTCGATTGCGGCTGCGGTTCTGCTTGTTGCCAGCGCAGGCGCGGTAATGGCGTCGCCCGACGGCGTCGCTGCAATGAAGGCCAACGGCAAGGCGCTCGCGACCGTTCTGCTGCCGACCATGAAGGGCGACAAGCCTTACGTTCAGGCCGACATCGATGCGGCACTCGCGGCGATGGCCGACACCGCCGCCAAGCTGCCGACGCTTTATCCCGACAGCGAAAAGGGCGCAGCAGCGTCGGGCGATTTCTCTCCGTCGCCGAAGCTGTTTGAAGACAAGGCGGGATACGCCGCTGCGATCAAGGCGTTCGCGGACGCGGTCGCCGCTGCCAAGGCATCGTCGAAGGATCTGGATTCGTTCAAGGCTGCGGCTCCCGCAGTGACCAAGGCCTGCGGCAACTGCCACGAGACCTATCGCGTCAAGAACGGCTAACCGTTCGGCCCAATCCGAAACAAAAGGGCGGATGCTTTGCTGCATCCGCCCTTTTTCGTTTCCAGCGTGGTGCGCGTTACTTGACGACCTGACCGCGAATTTCGCCGCCCTTGTTCGCGTCGGTGTGGACGTTGATGTAATACTTGCCCGCCATCAGGTCGGCGGCCTGTGCATCAGTCAGCGTGGTGCTGCCTTCGGCGCCGCTTGCGGCATCCTTGAACGGCACGACGACCGGCGCGTTGGCGCCTGCTGCGGCCGGTCCGTGGAAATGCGCCATCGTGGCCGGACCGGTGAGGCCGGAATAGGTGACTTTCCAGGTCAGCATTTTGGAAGCCGTGTCATAGGTGACATCGGCAGTGCCTTTGCCGGCGCTGGTGTTCGGCGGTACTTCGGCGGCGCTCGTCAGCGGCACTTTCATCGTCATTTTTTCGGCATATGCCGGACCTGCGAGTGCGACGCAGGTGCCAAAAGCGATTGCCGTAATTGCAAACGTCATATTTTTCATGATGTTCTCCCGGGATAAAATCGATGGCATGATAGCAACACCGGCCGGGGCCGATTAGTTCACGGCCGTTTTGGTTTGGGGACGAATATGTTGAAGAAACTTTTTCTACTCGCCGTCGCCGCTGCGGCGGTGGGCCTTGCGGTGTTCTGGTTCGTCACCATTCCTGGCGTCGTCTCCGCAAGCGCCTTGCCCGCCTACACGCCGAACCTCGCCAACGGCCAGACCATCTTCAACATCGGCGGATGTTCCTCCTGCCACGCGGTCGCCGGCGAAAAGGACCGCACCGCGCTCGGCGGCGGCTTTGCGATCAAGTCGGATTTCGGCACGTTCTATGCGCCGAACATTTCGCCGCACAAAGACAACGGCATCGGCAACTGGACCGAGGCGGAATTCGTCACCGCCGTCACCAAGGGCACCTCGCCTAGCGGCCAGCACTATTATCCGGCGTTTCCTTACACATCCTATACCCACGGCAAGATCGAGGATGTGCGCGACATGTTCGCCTATCTGAAAACCCTGCCGGCGGTGTCGGGCAAGGTGCGCGATCACGACGTGAAGTTTCCGTTCAATATCCGCCGTCTCGTCGGCGGCTGGAAATTCCTGTTCTTCGACGATCGTCCGTTCATTGGCGACGCGCAGAAATCCGCCGCGTGGAACAGAGGCTCATATCTCGTCAACGGCTTCGGCCACTGCGCCGAGTGTCATAGCCCGCGCAATCTGATCGGCGGCATCGTCGGCTCGCAGCGTTTCGCCGGCGGACCGGACCCCGATCATCCGGGCGGCTGGGTGCCGAACATCACGCAGAAGGGTCTGAAGGACTGGAGCGAGAAGGACATCGCCTCGTTCCTGAGCGATGGCGTGACGCCCGACGGCGACACCGCCGGCGGATCGATGGCGCATGTCATCAAGAATACGTCGCAGCTCAGCGATGAGGATCGTGCGGCGATGGCGACGTATCTGAAGTCGCTGGTGCCGGTGGACGGTCCGCCCAGGCCGCCGAAGAAAAAGTCGTAAGGCCGGGGCGAGTCGGGGTTTAAGAGAACTTGTCATTGCCGGGCTTGACCCGGCAATCCATCGCCTCAAAACATCTCGTTTCTTTCTAGATGGATGCGCGGGTCGAGCCCGCGCATGACGCTCCGGACTAGCGTTGAATTTCCCTAAGTCCCGAACGCCTTGAAGGTGATGATGGTGTAGGTGTCCTGGATGCCCGGGATCACCTGCACCTTTTCATTGACGAAATGGCCGATGTCGGTGCCGCTGTCGACATAGAACTTCACCAAAAGATCGTGGTTGCCCGCCGTCGAGTAGATCTCCGAGGCGATCTCCGCTTCGGCGAGCGCATTGGCGACCTTGTAGGACTGCCCCATCTTGCATTTGATCTGGACGAAAAAGGGCACCATCGCTGCGTCTCCCGGATAACTTGATTGCCGTCATCAAGCCAAAAACCCGGCATGGCCGCAAGGGCGCTCACGCTCTATATAAAGACGCATCGGGGCGCGGTGCAGCGAGAACAGTGAATTCATGAGCCTTCCGGTTGCGTTGACCATTGCGGGTTCCGATTCCAGCGCGGGTGCTGGAATTCAGGCCGACCTCAAGACATTCGCCGCGCTCGGCGTCTATGGCGCCTCCGCCATCACGGCGCTGACCGCGCAGAACACCAAGGGCGTCACGGCTGTTCACGACGCGCCTGCGAGCATCGTCACCGCGCAGATCGATGCGGTGTTTGCCGATCTCGACGTGAAGGCCGTGAAGATCGGCATGGTGTCGCGGCGCGACATCATCGAGGCCATCGCCGCAAGCCTTGACCGCTGGAAACCGAAACACGTTGTCGTCGATCCGGTGATGGTGTCGACATCGGGCGACCGGCTGCTGTCTCCGGATGCTGTCGATGCGCTCAAGCGCGAACTGTTTCCGCGCGCCTCCATCGTCACGCCGAATCTGCCGGAGGCGGCGGCGCTGCTCGAAACGGCCATTGCGTCGAGCGAAGGCGAGATCGAAGCTCAAGGACGACGGCTGCTCGAATTTGGCTGCCCCGCCGTGCTCATCAAGGGCGGTCATGGCAAGGACGCGGAGAGCGTCGACTTCCTCGTGACGAAGGATTCGGTCGAGCGTCTGGCGGCGATGCGTATCGATACCAAGAACACCCACGGCACCGGCTGCACGCTGTCCTCGGCTGTCGCCGCTGGATTGGCGAAGGGCGAGAGCCTTGAAGACGCGGTTCGCAACGCCAAGGCCTATGTCACGGCTGCCATCGCAGCATCCGACAGGCTCAGCGTCGGGCACGGCCACGGGCCGGTGCATCACTTCCACAGATTCGAGTGATCGTCATTGCGAGGAGCGTCAGCGACGAAGCAATCCAGCCTTGTGAAGACTCTGGACTGTTTCGCGGAGTTTATCATCGGGCCGGCAGAGCCGGACCCGTTGGCTCGCAATGACGCTTTCATTGTCGTCTCACTGTCGCATGGTGACGGTATTTTCCGGGAAGATTGATTCTTTTCCGGATTCGCCCATGGCCACTGCTGACCTCGAAAAATCCACTGTTGAGAACGCCTATGCGCGCTGGGCGCCGATCTACGACGCCGTCTGCGGGCCTGTGATGGTGATGGGCCGCCGTGCGGCTGCGGAAGCCGCGCGCAATATCGGCGGAAAAATCCTCGAAGTCGGCGTCGGCACGGGGCTTTCTTTCGACGATTACGACGCCACCACCGAGATCACCGGCATCGATATGAGCGAAGCCATGCTGGAGAAGGCCCGCGCCAAGATGGCGGGCGGCAAATATCCCTTTGTCAAAGCCGTTCATCAGATGGACGCGCACAACATGAGTTTTGCGGATTCGGCGTTCGACTGCGTGGTGGCGCAATTTGTCATTACGCTGGTCGAGAATCCGGAGCGCGTGCTCTTCGAATGTCACCGCGTGGTGAAGCCGGGCGGGCGCATCATTCTCGTTAATCATCTTTATTCGGAAGTCGGCTTCGCGGCGGCGCTGGAACGCTGGGCGGCGAAGAAGACCCGCAAGCTCGGCCTGCGTCCGGAATTTCCCTTCGCGCGGCTTCAGGCGTGGGCGCAATCAAACGAAAATACGAGCCTTGTGGAACGACGCAAAGTTGCGCCGTTCGGCATCTATTCGCTTATTTCTTTCGAGCGGACTCCGTCGCTGCAAGTTGCGTAGCGTCTTTAGGATTTAGTTGTGCGTGTCATCGCACTGTCATGAAACTTTGATATTGGCCCGCGCATGGAAAGACAGGTTGTGAGCGAAAGCACACCCGAACGCCACTTTCGCACATTGTTTATCTCCGACGTCCATCTCGGAGCCCGCGGCTCGCAGGCCGACCGCCTTCTCGACTTCCTCCGCGTCCACGATGCCGACACCATTTATCTCGTCGGCGACATCATCGACGGCTGGGCGCTGAAGGTGAACTGGCACTGGCCGCAATCGCATAACGATTTCGTGCAGAAGATGCTCCGCCGCGTCCGCAAGGGCGCGAGGGTGATCTACATTCCCGGCAACCACGACGAATTCCTGCGCGACTATTACGGCACGCATTTCGGCGGCATCGAAGTCGTTGAGACGGCCGTGCATGAAGGCATCGACGGCAAGCGGTATCTCGTCATCCACGGCGACATTTTCGATCTCGTGGTGCAGAACGCGCGCTGGCTCGCGCATCTCGGCGACCGCGCCTACGATTTCGCGATCCAGATGAACCGGCTGGTCAACGCCTTCCGCAAGCTGTTCAACCGGCCGTACTGGTCGCTGTCGCAATGGGCGAAGCAGAAGGTCAAGAATGCGGTGAACTACATCGGCGCGTTCGAGGACACGCTGTCGAATGAAGCGAGGCGCCACGACTGCGACGGCGTGATCTGCGGCCACATCCATTTCCCGGTGATCCGCGATCTCAACGGCGTGCGTTACATGAACTGCGGCGACTGGGTCGAAAGCTGCACGGCGCTGGTCGAGCACCACGATGGCCATTTCGAAATTCTGACCTGGACCGATCCGCTGCGCCATGCGCGGCCGGTTCCGGCGCGCGAAGTGCAGGCGGCCTGATGAAAATCCTGGTCGCGACCGACGCCTGGCACCCTCAAGTCAACGGTGTTGTGCGCACGCTCAACATGATGGCGGACGCCGCCAAATCGATGAACATCGACGTGACGTTTCTCACGCCGCAATCGTTCAGGACAATTTCGCTACCGAGCTACGCCGACATTCAGCTCGCGCTGCCGTGGCCGTGGAAGATCGCGGAACTGATCGAGCAGGCCGCGCCGGATTACATCCACATCGCGACTGAAGGCCCGATCGGCATTCTGGTGCGGCGCTATTGCCGCAAGAACAACGTGCCGTTCACCACGAGTTTCCATACGCGCTTTCCCGAATACATTTCCGCGCGTTTCCCGATTCCGGAATCGTGGGTATGGGCGGTCCTTCGATACTTCCACGGCACCAGCGATGCCGTGATGGCGGCGACGCCGGCGCTTGTCGATGAATTGCGCGGACGCGGATTCAAAAATGTCGTTTTGTGGTCGCGCGGCGTCGACGCAAAACTGTTTCACCCGCAGGATGTCGATCTCGGATTCAGGCGGCCGGTGTTTCTGTCGGTCGGCCGCGTTGCGGTCGAAAAAAACCTCGAGGCGTTTCTCGATCTGGATTTGCCTGGCACCAAGGTCATCGTCGGCGACGGCCCCGCCCGTGCCGAGCTTGAACGCAAATATCCCGACGCGATGTTCCTCGGCACGATGCAGGGCGAGCAGCTCGCGCAGACCTATGCGAGCGCCGATGTGTTCGTGTTTCCGAGTAAGACCGACACGTTCGGCCTCGTGCTGCTTGAGGCACTCGCGAGCGGTGTGCCGGTCGCGGCCTATCCCGTATCAGGTCCGCTCGACGTCATTGGAGACGCGCCGGTCGGCGTGCTCAATCACGATCTGCACTCGGCGTGTCTCGCAGCACTTCATATCTCGCGCGACACCTGCCGCGAATTCGCGCTGGAGCATAGCTGGGAAGCCTGCGCGCGGGTGTTCGTCGAAAACGTCACGCGCGAACGGCCCCCTCAAGTGAAGCGCCGCTGGCGGCAGCGGCTCGTTCGCCGCCTTCGCATGGCGCGGGGCCAGATCCCGCCGAACGCAGAACCGGCATAGCTTTTCGCTGCCTTGCGAGGGCGAGGCGAAGCGCGATACAAGCCGCGCATGACCATTCTGCCGGCAATTTCCGACATCGACGCTGCCGCAAAGGTGCTCGCGCCTTATGCGGTCAGGACCCCGCTTCTGACATCGCCCGCGCTCGATGCGCTGACCGGCGCGCGGGTGTTTCTCAAGCCGGAAGTTCTGCAACGCACCGGATCGTTCAAGTTTCGCGGCGCGTTCAACAAGATTTCGTCGATTCCCGAAAGCAAGCGCGCATCCGGCGTCGTCGCGTTTTCAAGCGGCAATCACGCGCAGGGCGTGGCGGCGGCTGCACAGATTCTCAAAATGCCTGCCGTGATTGTCATGCCTGAAGATGCGCCGGCGTCGAAGATTGCACGCACCAAGGGTTACGGCGCGGAGGTCGTGCTTTACGACCGCTACAAGGAAGACCGCGAGGCGATCGCGCGCGACATTCAGACGAAACGCGGTGCGACTCTCGTGCCGCCGTTCGACGATCCGAAAATCATTGCCGGGCAGGGCACGGCCGGACGCGAGATCGCGGAGGATTTGTTGGCGCTCGGCGTGACGCCGGACATCGTGTCGGCACCGGCATCCGGCGGAGGGCTGATGGCAGGAATTGCCATCGCCGCGCGCGCGAAATTTCCGAACGTCACGCTGATGACCGCAGAGCCCGACGGTTTCGACGATCACGCGCGTTCGCTCGCGGCGGGACAGCGCGAGGCGCACGCCAACACCGGCAAGACGATCTGCGACGCGCTGATGGCGGCGATCCCCGGCGAGATCACCTTCGCGGTCAATTCCAAACTCGTCGCACGCGGCGTCACGGCGACCGACGCGGAAGTCGGCAAGGCGGTCGCGTTTGCATTCCGCGAACTGAAACTCGTGGTCGAGCCGGGCGGGGCGGTGCCGCTCGCCGCACTGATTCACGGGCGAATGGACGCGAAAGGCAAGACGGTCGCGATCGTATTGTCGGGCGGAAATGTCGATGCGGATTTGTTCGCGCAACTGATCGAGCAGAATTGACGATCTTTCCCCTCTCCCCTTGTGGGAGAGGGGGAAGACAATTCGCCTCAACTAAAGAACGCGATCTTCTCCGCGCTCGTCATGCGCCGGATCGGCGCCAGCGGATCGGCCTTCGGCTTCACAGGTTTTGCAACCACGCCGCTGACGAGAAGACTTGCACCGAGACTGCCGCCGATGCTCGCGTGCAGCGCCGTCTCCTCGATTGTCTTCGCAGAGGGCGCGGGCGGCTTCGCCACAGGTTGCGGCACGGGCTGAACCGCTTGCGGCGGTTCGAGACGCACGACGGTACTCACAGGTTTCGCAGGTGCTGGATCGGGTTTTTTCGCAGGCTGCACACCCTTGGCCAATTCGCCAATCTCTTTCGCAGCCTGATCGAACGCGCCCAGAACGCCGCCGCGCAGATCGTTCGTCGAAAATCCGTCGCAGGCTTTGTTGATGGCCTCGACCTGCGCGTCGAGCAAACCGCAAATACGAGAGTCCGCGCCGGACTCGCGCAGGCCCCATGCAATCTCGCGGATCACCATCGCGCATTTTCGCGCTGGCGCCATCGCATCGGCCATCGCCGGATTGCCGAAAGCCGTCTCCGCCGCCGTTCGCGCGCCGGTGAGAATGGCGTTCACGGCTGCGATCAGATCACGAGCGTCATTCGTCTGCGGCGAGGGCGCTGCCTGCTGCTTTTGTTCGGCGAGAGTCTTCTCGATGCGCGCGACGGCTTCGAGAACCGCGATCGTGTCGGCGTTGCGGTTACGCCGCGCATATTCGGCGAGAAACCAGCGGCCGCGCGCCGTCTCCATGAACGCGCCGGCAATCGCGTCGTAATCCGCCTGCGTCGGCAGGCTGGCGGTGGCCGTCATCGGCGAAAGGGCGAAGGCTTGATCGGCCATAGGTTTTCTAGCCAGAATCCTCGCTGCGGATGATACGCTCGCCGGACCCTGCGGCAACGACTACGAATCAAAACAGCTTTGATCTCCACGGAATCACAAAAAGACCAGTCCCGGCAATCCGTTGCCCGGCGATTTGCGCTGGGGACAAGCCTTTTCTATGCCTCGCTGCTCGGCATGCTGGGAACCTATCTGCCGTTTTTCTCGGTGTGGCTGAAGAATATCGGTATCGACGCGCAATGGATCGGCATCATCACCGCGATGCCCTCGCTGTCGCGCTTCACGGTGCTGCCGTTCATCACGGCGTTCGCCGAGAGGCGCAACATCCTGCGCGAGGCGATGATCGCGATGGCGTTTCTCACAGCAGCCGGATTTGTTGTGATCGGATTCCTGCGCGAGCCTTTGCCGATCCTGATTGCGTTCGCATTGTTGGCCTGCGTGTGGACGCCGCTGTCGCCGCTCTCGGACGGCTATGCGCTGAAAGGCGTCGTGGTTTACGGACTCAATTACGGCCCGATGCGGCTGTGGGGTTCGGCGTCGTTCATCGTCGGCGCGCTGGTCTGCGGCGCGCTGCTCGATGTGGTGAATTATCAGCACCTGATCTGGATCATCGTCGCCTCCGCTGTGCTGAGCGCGTTCGTCAGTCTCGGCCTGATGCCGCTGCACGCGCCGCCGGTGACGGCCGAAGCGCCGCGCGCGAGCGGGCTGTTGAAACAGAAACTGTTCTGGGCGGTGATCGGCGCGCATACGCTCATCCAGGGCAGCCACGGGGCGTATTACGGTTTCTCGTCGATCATCTGGCAAGGCATGGGCTTCAGCGGATTCTCCATCGCACTGTTGTGGTCGGTCGGCGTGATTGCAGAAATCGTGATTTTCGCGATCTCGCCGCGCTTCACGCTTGAGGCGACGACGCTCGTCATCATCGGCGCCGCGAGCGCAATCATCCGCTGGATTCTCACGGCGATGGAGCCGCGGCTTGAAGTTCTGATCGCGGTTCAGGCGATGCACGGCCTGTCGTTCGGCATCACGCAGGTCGGCATCTATACGCTTCTGGTGCGAAGCGTGCCGCATCATCTCCTGGCGAGTGCGCAGGGCTATCTCGTCGCCTTCGGCGGCATCGTCAGCGCGATTACGGTGGTGATGTCGGGATTGCTCTACGCGCAATTCGGAAGCGGCGTGTATTTTGCGATGGCAGCAATGGGTGCCGCAGGCGGCGTCGTGATGCTCTTGTGGCGCAAGCGGCTCGACGCACATCAAGGCATCGAAAGCGAGGAGGGACTTGAATGACCGCTTATGTGATTTTCGACGTCGAAATCAGGGACGCTGCGAAATACAGGGAATTCATGGACGGCGTGAAACCGGCGCTCGAACAGGCCGGCGCCAAATATCTCGCGCGCGGCGGGGCGCACAAGGTCTATGAAGGCGACTGGACGCCGCGCAGAATTGTATTGCTGGAATTTCCTTCGGTTGCGGCATGGGAGTCGTTTTACAACGGTCCAACCTATCAGGGCCTGAAAGCGATCCGCGATGCTTGCAGTTCAGCGCGGCTCGTCGGCGTCGAAGGCCTGAGCTAGCCCCACAGCGCCGCATCCGGCGGATAAACGGTCGAACCGTCATAGCGCAATCCGTTGTCGCGATCCTTTGCCAGCAGCAGCGGTCCGTCGAGATCGACCACACGCGCATGTTGCGCGACGATCATCGCAGGGGCCATCGACAGCGAGGTTGCGACCATGCAGCCGGTCATGATCTCGAAGCCGTGCACATGGGCTTCGTTCGCCATCGCCAGTGCCTCGGTCAGCCCGCCGGTCTTGTCGAGCTTGATGTTGATGGCGTCGTAGCGTTCGCGAAGACCTTTCAGCGACGCGCGGTCGTGCACGCTCTCGTCGGCGCACACTTTCACGGCGCGTTTGATTGCCGCGAGCGCGGCGTCATCCGTCGAAGGCAGCGGCTGTTCGATCATGGTGACGCCGGCATCCGCGCAGGCGGAGATATGCGCTTCGAGATTGGTCCCCGTCCAGGCCTCGTTGGCATCAACGATCAGTTCGGATTGCGGCGCGGCCTTTCGCACCGCTTTGATCCGTTCAATGTCGCCGTCGCCCCCGAGCTTGATCTTGAGCAGCGGACGATGCGCGGCTTTGGCGGTTGCCTCGGCCATGCTTTGCGGCGTGCCGAGCGAAATCGTGTAGGCGGTGGTGAGCGGCTTCGGCGCGCCAAGGCCGAGAATATCCCAGACGCGCTGACCGCTTTCCCTGGCCTCCAGATCCCACAGCGCGCAATCGAGCGCGTTCCGCGCCGCGCCCGGCGGCAGCATGGTTTGCAATGCGATGCGGTCGAATGATTTGCCGTTCAGGCTCAGCACCGCCGCAAGCGTTGTCTCCGGCGTCTCGCCGTAACGGGTATAGGGCACGCATTCGCCGCGCCCGGTCAGGGTCCCGCGACTTACCCGCGCCACAATCACCACGGCTTCTGTTTTCGCGCCCCGGCTGATGGTGAAGCCGCCTTCGATCGGCCAGTGCTCGATTTGCGCTTCGACGGTGACGGGCGCTGCGGTCATTGGGCGTGACTGGGCCTGATCGGGCGGGACGTAAGGCGGGGTTGCCGGAATGAGCCAATTATGGCTCTTAAGGGCATTCCCGTACAGGTCAGGTGCTTCGTGTTAGATTGCCCCGTCGCGCGCGCGAAGATTCGTTTCAGGAGCCGGTGTTGCAAGAGCTTGTCCTAGACGGCAATCCCAATTTGGAACAGGTCGCGATGGGTTCGATTCTGGCGCTGCGGGCGACAGGCGAATGGACCGTGCATCATGCGCCCAGTCTGGAAAAGATCGTCGAGCGCACCGAGAAGGACAACGCCACCAATAACGGCATCATCATCGACGTGTCGCAGGTGGTCAGCCTCGATACGTTCGGCGCCTGGCTGATCGAGCGTATGCGCCGCAATCTCACCAGCGGCGGCGTCACGCCGCGCATCGCCGGGCTTTCGCCGAATTACGCAAGCCTCGTCGATGAAGTGAGCCGGGTGAAGGAAGGCGTGGTGACGCCGAAGGAACCGGCGACGCTGACGACCATGCTCGAATCCGTCGGCCGCAGCGTGGTCGATGTCGCCAAGACGCTGTTGTCGCTTTTGGCGATGACCGGCTCGATCCTCAATGCGGCTGCGCGCGTGGCGCGGCATCCGACGAGCTTTCGTCTCACATCGCTGATCCATCAGCTCGAACAGGTCTGCTGGCGCGCGGTGCCAATCATTCTGCTGATTACGTTTCTGATCGGCTGCATCATCGCCCAGCAGGGCATTTTTCATTTCCGCAAGTTCGGCGCGGACGTGTTCGTGGTGGACATGCTTGGCGTGCTGGTGCTGCGCGAATTGGGCGTGCTGCTCGTGGCAATCATGGTCGCGGGCCGCACCGGCAGCGCCTACACCGCCGAACTCGGCTCGATGCGGATGCGCGAGGAGGTCGATGCGCTGCGCACCATGGGGTTCGATCCGACCGAAGTGCTGATCCTGCCGCGCGTGATGGCGCTCATCATCGCGCTTCCGATTCTCACATTCCTGGGTGCGATGGCCGCGCTCTATGGCGGCGGTCTGGTCGCATGGGGCTATGGCGGCGTGCTGCCGGATGCGTTTTTGCAGCGCCTGCGCGAGGCAATTTCAATCCAGCATTTCGTCGTCGGCATGGTGAAAGCGCCGGTGATGGCGCTGGTCATCGGCGTGGTCGCCTGCGTCGAAGGCTCGGCGGTGAAAGGCAGCGCGGAATCGCTCGGCCAGCACACCACGGCATCGGTCGTGAAATCCATCTTCCTTGTCATCGTCATGGATGGCCTGTTCGCGATCTTCTTCGCGGCGATCAATATTTAAGGGCGGCAGGACGCGATGGCACCTTTTTCCGGCAACGCGATCATACGGGTGCGCGATCTTACGGTCGGCTTTGGCGACAACCTGATTCTGAATCATCTCGATCTCGACGTTCGCCGTGGAGAGATTCTGGGCTTCGTCGGCGCGTCGGGTGCCGGCAAATCGGTGCTGACGCGCACCATCATCGGACTGATGCCGAAGATGAGCGGCTCCATCGAAGTGTTCGGTGTCGACATGGATTCCTGTAACGAGGATCAGCGCCGCGCGGTGGAACGCCGCTGGGGCGTGCTGTTCCAGCACGGCGCGCTGTTTTCCTCGCTGAACGTGCGGCAGAACATCCAGTTTCCGGTGCGCGAATTCATGGATGTGTCGGAGCGGCTGCTGGACGAGATCGCCATCGCCAAGCTCGCGATGGTCGGCCTCAAGCCGGAAGTCGCCGATCGCTTCCCCTCTGAGCTTTCGGGCGGCATGATCAAGCGCGTGGCACTGGCGCGTGCGCTGGCGCTCGACCCTGAAATCGTGTTCCTCGACGAGCCGACGTCGGGCCTCGATCCGATCAGCGCCGGCGAGTTCGACCAGCTCGTGATGACCCTTCAGCGAACTTTGGGACTGACCGTTTTCATGGTAACTCATGACCTCGACAGCCTTAAAACGGCCTGCAACCGCATCGCAGTGTTAGGGGATCGAAAGGTTCTCTTGGTAGGCACCTTGGACGACATGATGGCCTCGCAGCATCCGTGGTTGCAGGCCTACTTCCACGGCAAGCGGGCATCGTTGACTTTCGGGCGATAGTCACTGGTGTTTTTTGGGTTCTGAGTATTTGTTGCGTCCTTGAGTTGGAGCTAAGTCTATGGAAACAAAGGCAAATTACGTCCTGATCGGGGCGTTCACGCTGGCGGTGATCGCCGCGGCCTTTGGATTCGTGTTCTGGTTCCAGAACCTCGGCGCCGCGGCCGCCCGCACGCCTTTGAGAATTGTGTTCGAGGGCGCGGCCTCAGGCCTGCGCACCGGCGGCAACGTCAATTTCAACGGCATCAAGATCGGCGAAGTCACCTCGATCAAGCTCGACGACCCCAAGCGCGTCGTCGTCATCACCTCGGTCGACAAGAACGCGCCGATCCGCAAGGACTCCGCTGTCGGTCTCGAATTCGCAGGTCTGACGGGCGTGTCCTCGGTCTCGCTGAAGGGCGGCACCGTCGAGGCCGGCGGTGTGCCGGTTGCCGAAGACGGCGTGCCGACGCTGTACGCCGATCCGAATGCCATTCAGGACATCGGCGAGGCGGTGCGCGGCGTGCTGCAAAACGTCAACAAGCTCGTCAGCGAAAATCAGGAAGCCCTGCACGAGAGCATGGCGAACCTTCAGGTGTTCTCGAAGAGTCTCGCCAACAACGCCACGCGCATCGACAGCATCATGGCCGGCGTCGATGGTTTGATGGGCAAGGAAGGCGAACTCACGAGTGCTGCGAAGTCGTTCCGCGAACTGGCCGAGAATCTCGACAAGCGGTCGGCAGGTCTGATTATCGACGCGCGCCGCACGCTCGCCGACGTCAGCCGCGCGGTGAACAATTTCGACCGCAACCCGACGCGCGTGCTGTTCGGCTCCTCCGGCGGCGATCAGAAGCCGGCCAATCCGAACGACGCCAGGGCAAAGCAGCGGTAGTCGGCTGAACGGGCGCATGAACGACCGCGTCCGCATCAAGGCCGTCGATGTCCTCCATCAGGGCTGGTCGCTTCTCAAGCGCACGTCCTACGATTTCAAACGCCGTGACGGCTCATGGCAGAAGCAGACCCGCGAGACCTACGATCGCGGCGACGGCATCGCCGTGCTGCTCTACGATCCGGACCGCGCGACAATCATCCTGATCCGCCAGTTCCGCTTTCCGGCCTTCTATCATGGCGAGGCGGGCGAACTGACCGAAGTGCCTGCCGGCAAGCTCGAAGACGCGACACCGGAGGATGGCATCCGCCGCGAGATCGAGGAGGAGACCGGCTACCGCATCCGCGACGTAACGCGGGTGTTCGAGGCCTATATGAGCCCGGGCTCCGTCACCGAGAAGCTCTATCTGTTCGCCGCGCGCTATTCGCCTGCGGATCGTGTGGGCGAGGGCGGCGGCAATCGCCACGAGGGCGAAGACATCGAAATCCTCGAAACGCCGTTCACCGAGGCGATGGCGATGTTGTCGCGCGGCGACATCCGCGACGCCAAGACGATTATCCTCTTGCAATACGCGGCGCTGAATATTTTTGCGGGCAGGTAACTTACTCGGTCATCCCCGCGAAGGCGGGGATCCATAACCCCTGTCGTCGAAATTCAGCAGAGCGTCATCCAGTTTTCTTCCTGTAATCCAGGGCGTATGGGTCCCGGCCTGCGCCGGGACGACGAGACACACGGCACATAAAAACGGAGGCTTTCGCCTCCGTTTTTTCGCTCGTTATCGTGTGTGGCGTTAACCGAGCCGTCCGGCTGCATGCGCCAGCAGCGTATAGACGAGGCCGGTTTCCGACATCAGCTGGTTGCGAAGCGCCGAAGGTCCGCGCTCGTCGCGCGAGACGTCGTCCAGCAGCTTCTCGAACTCGTTGATGTAGCGATCGACAGTGGCCTTGAAGTTGCGCTCGGCGCGATACTTGCGGGCGACTTCCTCGAAGGCCTTCTGGCCCTGCGGGGTGTAGAGACGCTTGGTGAAGGCCTTGCGTTCGCCGCGCTGATAGCGTTCCCACATTTCAGATGCGAGATCGCGATCCACAAGACGCGTGATGTCGAGCGCCAGCGATTCCAGCGGATTGCCCGACGGCGCACGCGGGCCGCGTCCGCGCGGCGGTTCATTGTCGCCGTCAGCGCGGTTCAGCAGGTTCGACAGCCAGCCATCGCGGTCGTCGCTGTTCGGCGCGACCGGAGGCGCGTCGGTGCGGCGCGGACCGGGAGCAGGTCCGAAATCCGGCGGCGGCAGATTGGTGCCGTTCTCGCGCGGAGCTCGCGGAGCAGGGCGAGCTTCCTGACGCGCACCTGCGGTTGCCATGACCGGCTCTTCCTCGCGCACGCGGGCGGTTGCGGTCGAGACGTCGAGACCGCGGCCGTGACGCGCCACGATGCGGTTCAATTCGGCGAGCGCCTCGATCTGATCGACGATCACCTTGCGCATCTGCGCGGTGCTCTCGGCAGCCTCCTGCGGCATATCGAGAACGCCCTTGCGCAACTCTGCACGGGTCGATTCCAGTTCGGTGTGCAGTTCGCCGGCCATCTGCTTCATGCTGTGAACGATGGACGCGAACTTGTCGGCCGACTGGCGGAACATGATGTCGGCGTCGCGCGTGCCCTGATCGTAGACTTCGGACATCGCCTCGATGGTCTGGCGGCGCTCGTCTTCGACAGCTAGGCGAACGGCCTCGAACTGGCGGCTGACGGAGGCGGAACTTTCGCCTGCGGTTTCGGCCACGACCTGCGCGATGTCGCGGGCGCGCGTTTCGGCGGCATCCAGCGACTGGTCGAGCAGGGTGGTGAAGCGATGCAGCCGCTCGTCCATGTCGAGCGTGCGAAGATCGATGGTGTTGATGAGCGATTCAAGCTGGGTGTTGCGCTGCGCGACGGATTCCGCCGTGCTGGCGTTGCTGGTGTCAATGAGTTGAGCAGCTTCCGCCAGCGCCCGGCCGTGGCTGTCGAACTGCACGGCCAGGGAGCCGAGGCTGTCCAGCGCGCCTGACGTGGTGCTGTTGAAGATGCCAAGCTGCTCGGCGAGTGCCTGCGACGACGCGCCGTTGCGGTTGGTCACGTCGGTCATGGTGGCGACGAAGTCCGCCACGCGGGTGACGAGCGTGCGCTCGAGATTGTTGAGGTTCTCGTGGGCACCGGTGAGCACTTCCTGAAGCAGGATGTTGCCTTCGCGCAGACGCTCGAACAGCGCCAGCGTGTCGGTGCGCAGGATCTTGCTGGTTTCCTGCAACTCGCTGACGGTCGTGGTCGCGACCTGTCGCGACTGTTCGATCGCCGCCTTCGAGCTTTCCTCGATTTCCTTGAGCGACTTGTTGACGGCGCCGATGGCGACTTCGCTCGCGGTGTTGATCTGGCGGGCGAGGTCGGCGCTGTTTTCCATCATCGCGACGGTGAATGCGCCGCCATGACCCTCGATCGATTTCAGCGCGGAATCCGTCGCGCTGCCGATGGTGCTGGCGATTTCATCCGCCTTGCTGCCGATGGCTTCGATCAGAACGCCGCGGCGGCCTTCGATCATCTGCGTCAGGCGCTCGGTCTGGTCGCGCAGGCCTTCGGTGATCGCATCGACGCGGCCGGTAAGGCCGGCGTTCAGCACCTCGGTCGAAGTCGTGACGGTGCGCGAGACGTCGTTTGCAATCGACTTGAGCTGCGTGCCGACGGCGGTGAGCATGTGCTCGGCCTGCTCGGAACTTGCCTTGATGCCCATCGACATTTCCTCGGCGCGGGACACGAGGATGTCGGCGGCATGCTGGCCGCTGGCGGCGACGCGGCCTGCGGCTGCATCGACGCGGGTGTCGAGCAGGCTCTCGAACTGGCCGACGCGCGAGGCGATGTCCGTCGTGATCGCGCCGAAACGGATTTCGAGGCTGTCGTGCATTTCCTGGAAGCGCGCGGTCATGGTCGTGCTGAGCTGCGTGTTACGCGTCTCGATGGCTTCGGCGAGGGCTGCGGCCTTGCTCGCGAGCGTGGTGTCGAGCGTATCGACGCGCTTGTCCAGACCGGCGTGGAATTCGGTCAGGCGCTGATCGAGCTTGGCGTTGACGGCGTCGCCGTGATTGGTGACGCGGCTGTCGAAAGTGTCGATGTAGTTCTTCAGACCGTCGGCGAGGGTTTCGGTGTGGCCGCCCATGCGCTCGACGATCTCGCCGCCATAGGTCTTCACGGTGCGGTCGAACTCGGCGACATGGCGGGTGATGAGCGCGCCCAGAGTGCCGCTGTCGCGCGCAAAGCGTTCGGCGAGTTCGGAACCCTGTTCCTTGATGAGGCCTTCAAACGTGTGGATCTGGCCTGTGAGGGCCTCGTGGGCGGTTTCCGTCTGGCTGACGACTTTTTCGACCAGCGTGCTGACGGTGGCGTCGAGCGAGTCGGCGGCCTTGTCGCCGCTCACCAGAATGCGGTCGGCCAATTGATCGCCTGCGGACTCAATCTTGCTGGCTAGATCGGCGGCGCGCAGATCGATCTGCGCGAGCAGCGTGTCGCCCGACGTCAGAATCGTGCCGTGGACGTTTTCGGTGCGCGCGGCGATCTCGTCGATGATGATGGCCGAACGCTGGCCGAAATCGGTGGCCGCGCGGTCGAGCCGCTCGTTGAGCATGTCGTGAACGCGGTCGGCGAGGTCAGCGAATTCCTCATGCACATGGCCGGTCTTGAAATTCAGGCTGGCGGTGAGATTTTCGCTGGCGTCGAGCACGGCGGTCGCGGTCTGGTTGCTGGCTTCGGTGAGACGATCCAGCAGGTCGCCGCCGCGCTCGCCGAGTGCCACGATCATCGTGTCGCCGGCGGTGGTGAGCGAGCGGGTGATGTGCTCGGCGCGCTCTTCGAGTGCGTTGCTGATGTTGTTGGAAATTTCATCGACGCGGCCTGCGATCGAATCGCTGATCGTCGAAATGTCCTGACGCAGGTCGATCTGCACGCCGGACAGCGCATTACGGACCTGCTCGGCCTGGCCTGCGAGGTTTTCGCGCTGCGCGGCGATGTCGTCGAGCAGGGCGCGGATGCGGACTTCGTTGTCGCTGTAGGCGCGCTCAAGCGAGGACACTTCGTTGGAGACGAGTGCCTCGAGTTCGCCGGCGCGCGCAATCGCACGCTCGACGCCGTCGCCCATAGCTGCGACTTCGCGGCGGATCGCCTGACCGACGCTCACCATGGAATCGCCAGCGAGCTTTTCCGGTTCGGAGAAACGCAGCGCCATCTGCGCCATCGACTGCGCGATCAGACTCAGTTCCTGGCCGCGCCAGGCGAGCATCGCCATGAAATAGAAAAGGATGAGCGGTGCCAGAAATAGCGCAGCGAGGCCGGCGATGGCCAGTCCGCCGCCGTCCTGACCGGCGATGGCTTCGAGCGCCGGCATGAACATGACGGTGAGAAGACCGCCTGCGAGAATCCACAAGCCTGCGAAGATCGACGCAACCGTGTAGGCGCTGCGGCGCGGCCGGCCCTTCTGGATGGTCTGGAGCATTTCGCCGATCGCCTCGCGATCGTCGTTGGCGGCGCGTGCGAAGCGCGACGGCTGAATGCCTTCGTCGGCGCGAAGATCGAGCGGAAGACTTGACGTGTCACGGCGCAGCGACGAGCGGCGTCCGTCGCCTTTCGGCTTGTCGACGCTCAGGGCGTCCTGGATAGCCGACATTGCGACTTCGGTTGGATCCTTGATCTTCGGATTTTTTGCCATGTGCCGTGTACGCCCTTACCGTTACGCATTCCAACAAGCGCCGCAAAAATGGCCGGGTGCGCTTGAAAGGTAGCCCCAATACTCGTGAGCAGTTCGATTGTGAGAGACCCGCTCGCCCCAAATCCATTGCTTGCTGGGGGTTGTCACTTACTTCCGAAAACATCCTATTGGCTTGTCGGCGCGAATGATACGCCGCGCGTTAAGATCATTTTAATCATCGTTAATCTGCGCGCGCAAAAAATTAAGCAGTCATCGCCATTTACGGGCGCTTTCGGACAGTTTGCACCGTCGTCCAATCTCAATGATGGCAAAAAGGCGGCAGGTGCGCGTTACGTTCCGTTAACCAGACCTGTGATTGGGTCGCGTTCAGCGCGGTTCCGAAAGCCCCGGAGCGGCTAGAACTCGGGTCCGACCATGTCGCTCCATCTGGAACAGGTTCACTGGATGCCCTCGCCGCCGCTTGTTCCCGACGACCCGCCGATCGATCTCCAACATCTTTCACGCATGACGCTCGGAGAGCCGGGTCTGGAGCGTGAAGTGCTCTCGCTGTTCGCGGACCAGAGCCGCGACCTGATCGAGAAGCTGGCAAAACTTCCCGGCGATGCCGCCGGTCTCGCTCACACGCTCAAGGGTTCGGCGCGCGCGATCGGCGCGTTTCGTGTCGCCGAAGCGGCCCTGCATTTCGAGGGCGCGCTGCGCGAGGAGCAAGACCTGAGCACAGCCCTGAGCGCGCTGCGCGATGCTGTGGATGAGGCACGAAGCGCAATCGACGGCATTTTGCGGCGTTCCTGATCCCCAAAATCCCTGTATTTCTTCGCCTTTCGGGCGCTGGCGTCCTGCGGATCGACCCGTTATAGGACTGCATCGTTATTTTCCGGGCAGCACGAGAATTATGGTCAAGATTAGTTTCACCGATCACAAGGGCGAAAAGCGCACTGCCGACGTCGAGGCGGGAGCCACGGTGATGGAGGCTGCCATCCGCAACGCCATTCCGGGCGTCGAGGCCGAATGCGGTGGCGCCTGCGCCTGCGCGACCTGCCATGTTTACGTCGATGAGCCATGGGGCGAGAAAGTCGGCGCGCCGACGCCGATGGAAGAAGACATGCTCGATTTCGGTTTCGACGTGCGGCCGAACTCGCGGCTGTCGTGCCAGATCAAGGTGACGGAAGACCTCGAAGGGCTTTCGGTCACGACGCCCGAGCGGCAAGCGTAAAATCGAGAAGCCTGAATCAAAAACCCCGGATTGCTCCGGGGTTTTTCAATTACGCAATCAGTAATCGCGGCGGTAGCGCCGCTTCACCGGCCGCTCGACCGGCACGGGCTGCGCGTAAGCGTAGCGCCAGTTGTCGTAGCAGCTTCCATTCAATCCCGAAGCCGACATCTGGCACTGCTGCATCGTCGTGTATTCACAACGCTCGACAACGCCCGACCAGCCTTCGACATAGGAAAGACAAACCGGATACTGGATCGCCTCGGCGCGGGTCGCCGATGTCACCAGCGCGGGTGCTGCAAGCAGCGATGCGGTTGCAAACATCAGTGCGTATTTTTTCATTTTGTTTCCTTATGTCCGTTCGTTTCATTTCGACGTTTGAAAATCTTTTCGGTTCACCGCTGTTGTGCGCTTTGTAGTCCACGCAGCATCCAGGGCCTGAACTTGGCGGCAATCTCGTCCGGGATCGCCGCCGGTTTGCGCAGCGCCTTGTCCACCAGCACGGTGACGGCTTCGGCAGACGCCGCACAGACGCCGTTCGAGAACACCACCTGAGAATAAGACACCGAAGTCCGCCCGATCTTCCCGACGCCGAGACCGAGTTCGATGGTTCCCGGCCAGCGGATCTCCGCTTTGAACGTAATATTGAGCTGCACCAGCATCCAGCTCAGGCCCTCCGGCATCAGCCCATAAGCCGGGTTGCGGATCAGGGTCACGCGGCCGGTCTCGAAATAGCTCGCGAACACCGCGTTGTTGACATGCTGCTGCGGATCGAGATCGGCGAAGCGGACGTTGTCCGAAAGCCGGAAAGGATAATCTTCCAAGCGAGGCAAGGAATTTAGACGAGTCGGTGCGTTCAAAGGCCAATCTCCGGGACACACACGCTTTATTGGAAAACGCGCATTGCCGACAGCCAAATATCGCGGCCCTCCAATGCGTTAGAGCGGCTCCAGATAGGCGCATTTATCCCTTCCCCGAAGCGCCTATCTTGGCTAGACAGGCCCGCGAAACGCAGGCTTTTCCTGCCATTTCCCTTTCAAAATCCATTTATCTGAGCGGACCGGAACGAGCATGGCTGAAACGATCAAAACGGATGTCCTGATTATCGGCGCGGGCCCCTGCGGCCTGTTCGCGGTGTTTGAGCTTGGCCTGCTCGATATGAAGACGCATCTCGTCGATATTCTCGACAAGCTCGGCGGCCAGTGCGCGGAGCTTTATCCGGAGAAGCCGATCTACGACATTCCCGGCATTCCGATGGTGACGGGGCAGGGCCTTACCGACGCGCTGATGGAGCAGATCAAGCCGTTCAACCCGACCTTCCATCTCAATGAAATGGTCGAGAAGATCGAAAAGATCGGCGACCCGCTGTTTCGCGTCACCACCGACGCCGGTCAGGTGTTCGAGTGCAAGGTGGTCGTGATTTCGGCCGGCGGCGGCTCGTTCCAGCCCAAGCGTCCTCCGGTGCCGGGCATCGAGGAGTACGAGGGCAAGTCGGTGTTCTACGCCGTGCGCAAGATGGAGCAGTTCCGCGACAAGAAGCTGTTGATCGTCGGTGGCGGCGACAGCGCGCTCGACTGGGTTTTGAATTTGCAGCCGATCGCCAAGAGCATGACGCTGCTTCATCGGCGTGATGACTTCCGCGCAGCACCTCACAGCGTCGATCAGATGCGCGAACTGGTTTCGTCCAGGAAGATGGATCTGAAGATCGGTCAGGTGACGGGGCTTGAAGGCAGCAACGGCCAGCTCACCGGCGCGCTGGTGAAGGGCAACGACAACGAAACGTTCAAGGTCGATTGCGATACCATCCTGCCGTTCTTCGGCCTGACCATGAAGCTCGGCCCGGTCGCAAACTGGGGCGTGCAGCTCGAGAACAATCTCGTTCCGGTCAACACCGAGAATTTCGAGACCAACATTCCCGGCGTGTTCGCCATCGGTGACATCAACACCTATCCGGGCAAGCTGAAGCTCATCCTGTCCGGCTTCCATGAAGCCGCGCTGATGTCGCAGAAGGCCAGCCGTTACGTGTTCCCGGAAAAACGCGTCGTGTTCCAGTACACGACATCGTCATCGAGCTTGCAGAAGAAGCTCGGGGTGAATTGAGGCGCTAGCGCGCTTCAGGTTGCGGTGGCAGCGGTGCGATCGGCTCGGATGTGACGCCTGCCGGCTGAATGCCAAGATTGAGCACGGCGGATGCTGCGGGCAGTGCCGCGTCCGCCATCGCCGCATGTCCTTCGGCGGTCGGATGGATCGCGCCGCCATAGACGGCGGAGAGAATTCCCCATGTCGCGTCGTGAATGTCGCCGGGCCGGTTCGGCGCGCGCGTCGCTTGCGGATAGGTCATCGCGGCGAAGTAGCTGTCGTTGGCGTCGCGAATCCAGCGCGCGCGCGGCGAGTAGGCGCGGAATTCGCTGGCACCCGCGCCGCAGGCGAGCGGGTTGTTCGCCGCGTCCACAATGTCGGTGACGAAACTTTCGCCCTTCGGCGAAAAGCATTGCCGGTCGAACGGCGGATCGGTCTCGGCGCGCGCACAGAAGCCGTGATCCGCAAACGCTGGCTGGTGCTGATCGACGAATGTCATGCGCTCGGTCTTGGCGTCCGCGCACAGCGCATTGCCGCTGCATGTCGCAAGCTGCTTGATGCGCGGCAGAAATTCGCTCTGGACGAAATTGGCGACGTCGCTCAGCCGCCGCGGATCGGCATTGAAGGTCGGATGAATGTCGAAGCCGGCGCGTCCGCCGGGGCAGGGCGCGCCGTTCAACAGCGCCGGATTGGCGTAGGAGACGTACATCACGCGCGACAGGTCGCCGCCGACCAAGGGCTTGAGCGCCTGACGCATCTTGCCGAAGTCCGCCGGCAATTCGCGCTGGAGAATGTCGCGCGCCGCATCCACCGTGCCGATCACGCCGCTTCGTTGCGACAGCGTGCGCTCGGTGCCGCTATCGACGATAATGTCGGCGACGAGGCCGGAGAAGTTGATGTCGTTGGCGCCGATCGACAGCATGATGAGGTCGAGCGTGCGTCCGGGCTGGCGCGAGGCGGCGGCGTTCAGGGCCTCGCGCAATTCGGCGATCTGCGCGTTGACGGTGCCGGTGCAGTTGAAGCCGCTTCGGGTGACGGCACATTCGCGCGCGGACTGCGATCCGAACAGGCCCTGCGCGATGGTCGCGCCGGTGCAGGCCAGCGGCAGATATGTTACCGCGATCTGCGGATTGCGGACGGCGAGCGCAATCGCGGTGCGCGTCTGGTAGCTATATAGAGAGCGGTGACACGCCGCGTTGAACCATTGTGCGCCCGCCGCCTGCCAGTTTTGCAGACTCTGACCGTCTGAGGTGTCACAGGCGCGCGCGCCCTTGAATTTGGCCCGGCCGGGACGGAAATAGATGTTCGCCGGTCCGCCGAGATAGGAGCGGAAGCAGAATCCGTCGTCTGACAATTCGACTGCGCGATCCGGATTGCCTTCGCCCGATGCAATCGAGTCGCCAAGCCCCGCGATGAAAATATCGCGCACGGCAATTTGAGTCGTGAGGCGTTGCGGGGCGTCCGCGCCGCTTGAGACATCGACAGTGACATTGGTGGTGCGGCCGTAACGCGCGCGGAAATTCAGCGGCTCATTGCAGTCGATGGTTTGCGCGCGGGGATTGGCTTCGCCATCCTCGACAGTCCACGCGCAGGTCGCGCCGACCGGCACAGCGCCGGCAAGACGCACCGTGACCGGATGATCCTGCGGCGTGAGATAGCTTTCCTTGACCGTGTCGCGCGTGCAGGGTTCGGTGACGCGTCCCGCAGCATCGATGCACAGCCGCCCGATCATGTTGCGCGCCCAGCCGCGCCCGTCGCTCTGCGTCGCCAGCGCCTGTTCGGATGCGAGGATGGATTGTCCCGATGCGAGCGCGTCGGCCTGAAGCTGGAAGTCGCGCTCTTCCTTGAACAGGCGGAATCGGTTGCGCACTTCCCACGTAATCGACAGGCCCGAGGCCGGCTGCGCCACGGTGTCCTGCGGCTGGGTTTGCGCAACGGCGCGGCCGGGCAGGGCAACGCCCGCCAGCAGCATCGCAACGACCGTGACATACGCGCGTGAGCGGTTCATGCCTTTTTCAAACTTAAAGGTTGGGCCAAAATGTGGGAGCCGCATGACGATAGGATACGATTATCGCGCGCCACAAGCCTCAACTTGGCGCAAAAGCGTTTTCGAGCGAAGTGGATCCCGGTTCGCGTGAAGAAAACGCGACAAATACTCTAACTCACTCCGCCGCCTGCTTGGTCTTGCGGGCGGGCGCGCGCGTCTTGGCGACGGCAGGGTTGAAGCCTTCGCCGACCTTGCGGTTGAGGTACCAGGGCTGCACGACGTTGAGCCACAATTCGCGCGATCCCATGATCGAAATCGCAATCGCAAACGGGATCACGAAATAGAGAAGGCGGTAGAGCAGCAGCGACGCGAGCAATTCTTCTTTCCCCAGCATCGGCAGGCCGACGAGCATCGCCGCGTCGAACACGCCGAGACTGCCGGGCGCATGGCTCGCAAAGCCGACCAGCGTCGAAAGAATAAAGACGACGGCGAGCGTCATGAAATCGAGTTCGGGATTGTTTGGTGCAAGCAGATACATCGCCAGCGCGCAGAAGCCGAGATCGACGACGCCGATCAGGATCTGCAACACCGTCAGCGGCGCGGGCGGCAGCTTCACCATCCAGCCGTCCTTGCCGAGTTCGCGGCGCTTCTTGCCGACCGCGATCCAGATCAGATAGGCCGCGATGCCGGCGAGGATGCCGAAGCCGATCAGCCGGTTGATCGATTCAGGCAACAGATCGATCGAGGAGGCTGCGAACGGATGCCAGATCATGCCGAAGCCGAGCACGAAAGTGTTGCCGAGCCAGAAGGTGAGGCCGGAGATGAAGCAGATTTTCGCAACGTCGATCGCGTTCAGTCCCCAGTCCGAATAGATGCGGAAGCGGATCGCGCCGCCGGTGAAAACCGTCGCGCCGATATTGTGCCCGATGACGTAGCTGCAAAAGCTGGCGAGAGCTGCGATGCGATAGGGAACGTGATTCTTGCCGATCGTGCGCAGCGCGAACAGGTCGTAGAACGTCAGCGTGAAGAACGCACCGGCAACGCACAGCGCGGCCATCGCGATCTGATGCTCGGATTTTTCCGCGAGCGCAGAAAGCACCATGTATTTGTCCACGCCCTTGAGGGTGCGGAACAGATGCATCACGGCGATGGTGACGATGACGAGGCTCGCGGCGATCCCCAGCCGCTTCCAGCCGATCCGTTCGTTGAAGACACGCGCGAAATTGCGCAGCAGTCGTTGCATTCATCCTCCCGGCAGGGGCGCAGAAGTCAGCCGATGGGAGCGGCCTTGCACAACAACTGCGCGGGGACTCATACGTGAAAACCCATGCGAGGAAAATAGGGAGTTTGCGCTGATTTATAAGTGTTAACGGGCGGATGCAGCCGCCAGATAAACGCCGCTTCGTCACACAAACATCATGTCGAAATGAAGATGCGCAGAGCCGCCGGGATTCGTGCCGCGTTCCGCTACACCCGGCGCAGCGCGAAATGCGCGCCGCAGCACGCCATGATCGCGCCGAGGCACAAGGCTGCGACACCTGCGGCGACGCCGGCCAGTGTCGGGATCGCGCTCGGTGCGGCGGCCGCCTGTCCGGCGGCTGCCAGCATCACCACGCCCGCGCCGATCAGCAATTGCCGCATGCGCACGGACAGCCCGCCTGAGACGGAATGTCCCATCAGCGCGGCGGTGAAATAGCCGGTGACGAACGCCGCCGCTGCCAGCACCCACCACGCGATGGCCGCCGTTGCCGGAATCAGAACTCCGGTATCCTGCCGCCACAGATCGCCGAGATTGAGATTGAAACGCTGGATCAGCACATGCACGGCAAGTGTCAGCAGCACGCCGAAGATTGTCGCGGCGGCGAGAATGATGTGCCGGGGAAAATAAGTGCTGTCGGCCATGCGATGCGGTTGGAGCGGATGCGTTGGGCTGTTAGGTGTTTGTAGGATAGGCGCGAACAGGCATGCAAGCCCGTCAGCTGGAAATGACAATGTCGTTGCAATTGCCCGAGATGCTGAAAATGACGCCGAAGCCGGACGCCGAGGGCGACGGCACGCAGTATATTTTCAAGCCGTCGCTGATCGGCGGCGCGTGGCAATTCGATCTGACGGATCGCGGACTGGCGTGGCAGATCGCAGGCAAGTCCGGCACGTGGCCGTTGCAGGATATCGCCGGCATTCGCCTGTCGTATCGCCCGGTGTCGATGCAGGCGATGCGCTTCCGCGCCGACATCGAGAATTCCAAAGGCGGGCGCGTGGTTCTTTATTCGACGACGCGGCACACGGTCTCGATGGTGGCGCGGCAGGACGGCGGCTACCGCGCGTTCATCGTCGAACTGCATCGCCGCCTCAAGGCTTCCGGCAGCAAGGCGGTTCTCATCGCCGGGATCAATCCGCTGCTTTATTGCGCCGGTGTCGTTCTGATGGCGCTGGTTGGGCTGTCCATCGCGGCACTCTTCGTCCGCGCGCTGTGGATCGGCGAGTGGGCCGGTGCGCTGTTTCTCGCCGCATTCGGCGGGTGGTTCGTCTGGCAGATCGGCGGCTTCATGAAGCGCAATCGTCCGCGGACCTACACGTTCGATGCATTGCCGATGGACGTGCTGCCGTAGACGGCGCTATTGCGCGAAGCGAACCTTGAAAAGTTTTCCAAAACTGTTTCGCAGAAACAGCGAGCTGCCGTTTTCCAGATAGAAATCGCAGCGGCCACGGCCGTTCGGAAAATCGACGCAGACCGCGCCGTTCGGGCCGATGCGCCATGTACCCTGCTGCGCGCGGCCGCCGAGCGTGTAGACGTAAACTCCGTTGGCGCGATATTCGAGGCTGCTTCCCTCATCGAGCAGAATAGTCTTGCCGCGAATCGTCGAAGGATTGAGCGGAATGTAGTCGCTTGCCTGAGCGTCTGTTGCAACCAGCGTTACAGCCAGCACTAACGCTGTGCGGATCGTTTGAATACGAAACATCATCGCCCTCGCAATAACGGGCATCGGCATAAAAATCTTGTCCGGCCGGGCCGGTCAAATCGGTCAGCTCGGCCGGGCGTCGTTGGCCGGCCCGGCCAAACCTAGCCGCCCGACGATGGGGATCATCTCCCGGCGGCGCGCAACGCTAGCGGGATTTTTCGCTGCCGCCTAGGGCACGGCGGCGATGCAATCGATCTCGATGTCGAAATGTCCGGGCCATGCGGGCACGCAGACGAAAATCCGCGCCGGCGGGTTGTTCGGAAAATACCGCGCATAAATTGCATTGATTGCGGCGAATTTTTCGACCGACGTGCAATAGACATTGCATTTGAGAACATTGTCGAGCGAGGATCCGGCGGTCTCCACGCACAGCTTGAGCTGATCGAGCACGAGTTCGGTCTGGCGCTCGATCGGCGCGTCGATCACCTCGCCGGTCGCCGGATCGAACGGCGGAAAGCCGGAGACGTAGATGGTGTCGCCGTGGCGGGTGACGGCCGATGTCGGCGCCTTCCAGCGTTCGAGATAGGTCGACAGCGGCTCGACGCGGATGACTTCACGTTTCATGTGGAGGGTCTTTCTGGGAGTTTGTCGTCATTGCGAGCGAAGCGAAGCAATCTATGTCTAGGAAAAGCCGAACTGGATTGCTTCGTCGCTGACGCTCCTCGCAATGACGGATTGAGAAATTTATCTCCGCACCACCAGCACCGAGCATTTCGCGTAGCGCACGATATGTCCGGCGTTGGAGCCGAGAAAGTAATTCTGCATCGAGGGGCGATGCGATGTCATCACGATCAGGTCCGCATCGACGTCGGCCGCTTCTTCGAGAATTTCGTGATAGATGCCGCCCTGACGGATCGAGGTGGAAATGCGTCTGGCGTCGATGCCGGATTCGCGCGCGACGATTGAAAGCGCGTCGTTCGATGTCTGGCGCTGCTGCGCGTCGAAATCCGGCGGCACATATTCGGCGAGCATCACCGGCGTCATCGGCATGACGTTGACGAGCCGCACGGTGCCGCCGGAGGATTTCGACAGCGAGGCTGCGGTCTCGATGGCGGGCTTTGCCAGATCGGTGTCGGCAAGGTCGATGGGGACGAGAATCGAATTGAACATCGAAAGCCTCCGCGCCGCCGGACGAAAGCCGGTCAGTTGTCCGACGATTCCTTCAGAAGTTTCGGACTGACAAAGCGTTCCAGTTTTCCTTTGCGGAAACCCGCATCGCCCCAGCCGTCGATTTCAAAATCGATCGCCGCGACGCCCGCTGTCGGCATGTTCGTGGCAATCGCACGCAGCGCCGATGTTTCGCCGGATGATATTGTCGCCAGCGCGAGTTCATGCAGCGCCGGATTGTGCGCGACGATCATCAGCACCTTCGGATCGTCGATTTCGGTCGTGTGGATGATGGTCAGAAGTTCGCCCGCGTCGGCGCTGTAAAGCTCTTCGATATTTTTCATCGGCGCCGATGAAAGCGATTTCGCCAGAATGTCCCAGGTCTGCATCGCGCGAACAGCCGGAGAGACGAGCGCAAGGTCGGGGCGATAGCCATTCCGCGCCAGCCATTGTCCGATCATCTGTGCATCGAGCATGCCGCGTTCGTCGAGTCTGCGGTCGAAGTCGCGTCCGGACGGTGCGTCGCGCTCGGTCTTGGCATGACGCAGCAGAATCAACCGGCGCATGACGCGATCTCGTACTTTTCTGAGGGCAGTTCCGGCGCAGTTGGGCTGGAGGCGATCCCGGAATAGTGTACAAGCGTGCAGAGGACAAGGTGACACAATTTCGCCATTGGATTCCAAGTCCGTCACCTTTCTGCCATTGGGACGTTCCGCGGCCAAAATGACGAATGAAGCGAATGGCATAACCGCGATTTCCGGCGTTTCGTCGCGCCCGGTCCTGAAATTCAAAATCGACGTCGATATCGTCGTTGTCGGCGCGGGATTGGCGGGTCTGACCGCCGCGCGCGAGGCGGCGCTGAAAGGCGCCAGCGTCATCGTCCTGGAAGGCCATCGTGTCGGCTGGAACGCGTCCGGAAACAATCTCGGCATCGCGATGCCGGGCTTCGGCGTGCCGGTCGAGGAGATCATCGAGCGCGTCGGATTCGATGATACCCGCGAACTCTGGAAGATGTCGGAAGAAGGCGTGGACTATGTGCGCGCCACCGCGAGCGAAGAGACGATGCGCGAGGTTGCGCTGACGGATGGCGCGCTCGAAGTTTCCAACGTCGATGCCGGAGAGGGGTTTATCAGCCGATTGCAAATGATCGGCGGCGATTTCGGCAGCGAAGTCGAGGGCTGGGCGGTTGAACGGGTGCGCGAAAGCCTCAAGACAAGGCGCTATTTCAACGCCATCCATTTCCCAAAGGCGCTGCATGTCGACGGGCGGAAATATGTGCATGGCCTCGCGGAACTGGCGGAAGACTCAGGCGTGCGGATTTTCGAGAACACGCGCGTCACGAGGATCGATCCGGCCGGTGTCCGCAAGCGGGTCTACGCGAACGGCGTCATGCTCCGGTGCTCGCACATCATTTTTGCGGGCAATGTCCATCTCGGTGAGCCGGCGGAGCGGTTGACCGCGACGCTGCTGCCGACCTGGCGCTACGCTGCGCTCACGGCACCCCTTGGGGATCGTCTTGCGGAAACAATTTCCTATTCCGGCGCGGTCACGGACAACGACGGCATCGATCAGTTCCGTGTTGTCGATGGCGACAGGCTCTTGTGGTCGAGCACGGAGACCACCTGGCAGGGCAATGCCAAACGCTACGGGCGCGCCATCCGCAACCGGATTGCGAAGATTTTCCCGGCGCTTGGAAGGCCTGAGATTTCAGAGGCTTGGAGCGGGGTCTACGGCACGACAGTGCACGGCATGCCGCAGGTCGGCGAACTGCATAAAGGCCTGTGGGTGGCGAGTGGGTTCGGCCGGCAGGGCCTGAACACCACCGCGATGGCCGGTCAGCTCCTCGCGCGCAGCATCCTTTGGGGCGATGACCGCTGGAAACTGTTTTCGCCGTTTGAACTCGTCTGGGCGGGCGGTTCTGCCGGACGCGTGGCGGGACAGGCCTTCCATACGTTCTCGCGCAACCGCTCGGCTGTGGCGGGCGCTGTGTCGCGCTTTCGCGAGCGTGCGCGTGCGCGGGAAGCCGCACGGGAACGTGCGCGCGAAGCACGGCTGGCGGCGGCAAAGGCGCGGGTCGATGCCGATCGCGAACGCGCGGCGGCAATCAGGCCGCGTTCGGATGACAGCGGGTCCGCGAGTGCCTGACATGCTCTTCGCGCGAACGTGAGGAATCGCACGGCGCGGGCATGTAACTATTTGGCTTTCGGGGCGTAACTCGTGGCAGACACTCTCTTGTCCGAACTGTACGGAGCAATGACGATGATCGACCGACGATTTCTGCTCGCCGCTGCGGCGAGCCTTGCAGCCTTCACGGCCTTCCGCTGGCTTGGCGTTGGCGGCACGGCCAGCGCCGACGACAAGGTTACGGAAAAATTCGAGGTGCAGAAGACGCCCGAGGAATGGCGCAAGCAGCTGACGCCGGAGCGGTACAACATTCTGCGCGAGGCCGGCACCGAGCGGCCGTTCTCCAGTCCGCTCAACAAGGAAAAGCGCAAGGGCACCTTCGCCTGCGCCGGTTGCGACCTGCCTTTATATTCGTCCGAAACCAAGTTCGAGAGCGGAACCGGCTGGCCGAGCTTTTATCAGGCGCTCCCGAACGCGCTGATCGAGAAGACCGACCGCACCTTCATGATGGTGCGCACCGAAACCCTGTGCCGCCGCTGCGGCGGCCACCTCGGCCACGTTTTCGACGACGGCCCGAAGCCGACCGGTCTGCGCTATTGCATGAATGGGCTCGCGCTCACCTTTAAGCCTGACGCATCGGCGACGTAACGGCCCTCTATCGAGCGGCAAATCTTGCCGCGCTAGGCAATTGTGCCCCGGTCTATCGGCCGGGGCGTTTTATTTAAGTAGTTGAAAAATATAATGAAATTACATTGGCACAACGCTTGCGAATCCATCTTTGAACGCGGCTCTGAATCAGCACCGGCTGGCCGCCCGGATTCGAAGTTGGAGATGATGTTATGGGTATCTTTGGCGCGCTGACCACGTCCGTCGCAGGCTTGCGTTCTCAGTCTTATGCACTGGAGAACATCTCCGGCAACATCGCGAACTCGCAGACGACTGCGTTCAAACGCATCGACACCAGCTTCATGGACCTCATTCCGGGTACAGGCAATACGGCCCAATTGGCGGGCAGCGTGACCGCGGGTTCGCGCGAAACCAACTCGGTGCAGGGTAGCGTGCAGGCTGCTTCGGTTGCCACCTACATGGCAATCAACGGCGACGGCTTCTTCGCTGTGCAGAAGCCGGGCAGTTTCACCGACAACCTTCCGGTCTTCGACGGCGTCGATCGCTATACCCGCCGTGGCGACTTCACGCTCGACAAGAACGGATATCTCGTCAACGGCGCGGGTTACTACCTCGAAGGTCTGCCGATCGATCCGACCACCGGCAACGTCACCGGCAGCGTGCCGAAAGTTCTAAAATTTGGCAACGACTTCCTGCCGTCGCAGCCGACCACCGCCGTGACCTATCGTGCGAACCTTGCAAGCTATCCTCTGACCACGAAGCACGACACGTCCTCGCCGGGAACGGAGTTGCTCAATGTCGCCGACTTCACTGCGAACCCGAGCATCATCGGCACGCCCGCCACGCCGTTTGCGAACGCTTCGAAATCCGGCACTCAGCAGAACAGCAAGCTGACGACTCCGACCGCGATCAACTCCTCGACGTTGCTGTCAGGCTTGTCGAACACCAACTCGATCACATCAAACTTCGGTATTGGGGACACCGTCACCGTCAACGGCACCGCGATTACCTTCACCGCCTCGGGTGGCACGAACGACGCGACGCATATTCCAGTTGACTCGACTATCGGCGCGTTGCTCGGCAAGATCGACGCGATCACGAACAACACGACCAATCCGTCGACCGTCAGCGCGAGCGGTGTTGTCACGATCAACACCGGTCTGAACAATAACCTCTCGATCACGACGAACAACGCGTCAGCATTTGGTGCGCTCGGCTTTGTCGGCACCGTCTCGGCAACGCGCACAGGTGGCGGCACGGTCGGCGTCGGCACTGTCATTGGCTCCGACACGCAGGCATTCATCAATGAATCGATCAGCGGCGGCGCGGTGACGGCCTACGACGTGTCCGGTTCGCCCGTCAGCCTGCAATTCCGCTGGGCCAAGATGGACAGCGCCTCGCTTGGCGCAGGTCATTCCGACGTCTGGAACATGTTCTATCAGGTCGATCCGAACGCAACAGGCGGCACGACGGCGTGGCAAAACGTCGGCACGAACTTCACCTTCCAGGCGAACGGCCAGATGAATCCGGTCGTTGCTTCGGTAACGCTCTCGAACGCGACTGTCGGCGGCGTATCGCTCGGCAGCCCGACCATCAATTTCGGCTCGGGTGGTCTGACGCAATTTGCCGACGCCAACGGCAACGCGCAGGTTAACCAGATCGCGCAGGACGGTTTCCCGGCCGGTCAGTTGCAGACAGTGTCGATCAGCAACAACGGACGCGTCGTCGGCAACTATTCGAACGGTCGCAACATCGACCTTGCGGCGATTACGCTTGCGACGTTCAACGGCACCAACTTCCTCAAGCGCGCCGATGGCGGCGCGTTCGAGGCGACGGACGAATCCGGTCAGGCTCTCTTCGGCAAAGGCGGGACCATTGTCGGCTCGTCGCTCGAAGGATCGAACACCGACATCGCCGATGAATTCACAAAGCTGATCGTGACGCAGCAGGCGTATTCGGCGAACACCAAGGTCATCACCACGTCCAACCAGATGGTGCAGGATCTGCTGAACGTGCTGCGATAAAGCACAAGAGTTTGCACGCAGTGCCGAATGAGATGGGCAGTTAGTTATGGGTCTGAGCCAAGCTCTCAACACCGCGATCTCAGGTCTGCGTGCAAACCAGGCTGCTCTGTCGCTGGTTTCGTCGAACGTCGCCAATGCCGAAACGCCCGGCTACGTTCGCAAAACCGTTACCCAAATCCAGACGGTTGCGGGATCCGATAGCACCAACGTTCGCATCACCGGCGTCAACCGCGAACTCGATACCTATATCCAGAAGCAGGTTCTGACAGAAACATCCGGCGCGACCTATGCCGATGTCCGATCCACCGCGCTTCAGAATCTGCAAGGAATATACGGGAATCCGAATTCGAATACGACGATCGAGGCGAACTTTAACGCGCTGACCAGCGCATTGCAGGCGCTTTCGACAAGTCCAGACTCCGCGGCAGCGAGGTCGACGGTCATCAACGCTGCTCAGTCGATGGCGCAGCAGCTCAATACGGCAAGCCAGGGCGTTCAATCGCTTCGCGCGAGTGCGGAAAGTGCGATCAGCGACTCTGTCTCAACCGTCAACAATGCGCTCAAGCAGATCGCCAGCATCAACAAGCAACTTCTGGGCACTTCGGGCAACGACGCCGCCTCGGCGTCATTGCTCGACCAGCGCGATCAATATGTGACGCAACTCGCGCAGATGATGGACATCCGCGTTGTCGACGCCGGCAATAATCAGATCAACGTGTTTACCAACTCCGGCGTACAACTGGTTGGCAGCGAAGCGTCCGTCCTCAACTTCAATGCACAGGGCACCGTCACGGCCAATACGCTTTGGAGCTCGGACCCATCCAAAAGCAATGTCGGGTCGATCACGCTGACCTATCCGAACGGCGGCAGTGTCGATCTCGTGGCGACCAATGCCATCCGCTCCGGCGCGATTGCCGGCTATCTCGGTCTGCGCGATAACACGCTTGTTCAGGCTCAGACGCAGCTCGATCAGCTCGCCGCATCGCTTTCCAGCGCATTGTCCGACAAGACAACAAGCGGCACGGCCGTCTCAGGCCCGCCCAACGGCTATTCGGTTGACTTATCCGGTGTGCAGAACGGCAATTCCGTTCAATTCAGTTACACCGATACAGCGGGCAAGGTTCACAATATATCGGTCATCCGGGTGGACGATCCGAGCGCGTTGCCGTTGTCGAACTCGGCGACCGTCGATCCAAACGACGAAGTGATCGGCGTCAGTTTCGCGGGCGGCGCGGCGTCGGTCGCCTCGCAACTCAATGCAGCGTTGGGCAGCGCCGGTATCCAGTTTACCTCGTCGGGCACGGCGTTGCAGATTCTCGATGGGTCCGGCAGCGGCCTCACCCCGATCAACTCGGCCTCCACGACAACCACCATCACGTCGCTGACCAGCGGCAATGCGCAGCTTCCGCTGTTTACGGATAACGGCGTTCCTTACACCGGCGCGATCACCGGCAACGGTTCGCAGATGGCGGGTCTTGCGAGCCGCATCTCGGTCAATACCGCCCTTGTCGGCGATCCATCGCGTCTGATCGTTTACAGCACATCACCGATGACGGCCGCCGGCGACACGACGCGCTCCGATTTCATTCTGTCGCAGTTGACGAGCGGTTCTTACTATTATTCGCCGCAAACCGGCGTCGGTTCGACCAACTCGCCTTCCAAAGGTTCGCTGCTCAACTTCATACAGCAGTTCACGAGTGCGCAGGGCCAGGCTGCGGCGTCGGCCAAGCAGATCGCCGATGGGCAGGATGTCGTTCTTTCCACACTCCAGAAAAAACTCAACCAGTCTTCGGGCGTGAATATCGACGACGAGATGGCTCATCTGCTGGCGCTTCAAAACGCTTACGCCGCGAATGCGCGTGTCATGTCGGCCGTGAAGGACATGTTCACGTCGCTTCTCCAGTCAGTCTGAGGATCCTAGTCATGGCAATCGATGGCGTTAGCGGACGGACAAATTATCTCGGATCGTCCATCCACAATATTCAAAGCCAGCTGAACGACCTGACGCAGCAGCTTTCAAGCGGCCAGAAATCCGATACCTATGCGGGCCTCGGCATCAATCGCGGATTCGCGACCGGGTTGCGCGCGCAGTTATCGGCGCTTTCCAGCTACGGCGACACAGCCACCAACGTGAACACGCGCATCAGCGTCGCGAACCTTTCGCTGCAAAGCCTTGTCGATTCTGCCAGCACGACAAAGGCCGCAGCTATCGGCTCCGCCATAACACTTGACAACGCGGGACAGACCGCAGGACAAAAAACCGCATACGCCGCGTTTCTTCAGTCTGTCGCCGCGCTCAATACGCAATCGGGCGGGCGCTATCTGTTTTCAGGCCGTGCGACGGATACGCCTGCAACCGCATCGGCGGATGTCATCCTCAACGGCACCAACACGCAAGCGGGATTGAAGCAGGTCATTTCGGAACGCAACGCCGCCGATCTCGGCACCAATTCGATGGGCCGGCTTGTTGTGACTTCACCCGCTCCGACAAAGGTAACGCTGTCCGAGGAAGCTGCCGGTCTGCCGTTCGGTATGAAGCTCGCGTCGGTGTCCGGCTCATTTGCCAACGGCGGAACGATTTCGGCCGTCAGCGGGTCGCCGGCAAGCACAACGATTGATCTCGGTGCCACCAATCCGGCGGAAGGCGACAAGTTCAACATCACCTTTACGATGCCGGACGGCAGTTCCGAGCAAATTCATCTGACTGCCACGTCTGCTGTGCCGACGCCTGCCGGTTCATTCGCGATCAGCGCGGATTCGACGGCAACGGCTGCCAACCTTCGTACTGCGCTGACGTCCTCGATTCAGAATCTATCCAATACGGCATTGGTCGCCGCGTCTGCGGTTCAGGCCGGAAACGATTTCTTCGACGAGCCGCCGATGCGTATCGGCACCTCGCCGGCGAGCACCGCAACCACCCTCGTCGCCGGTACGCCGGCAAATACCGTGAGCTGGTACACCGGCGAAACCGGTACCGATCCGGCGCGCGGAACTGCGGTCGCGCAAGTCGATCAGTCGATTACGGTTCAGTACGGCATGCGCGCGAACGAGCAGGCATTCCGCAACCAGCTTCAGACCCTCGCCGTCTATTCGGCGGTGACGACATCGTCCAGCAATCCGAACGCGAATGCGCAGATCACGGCGCTCAATCAGCGGATCACGAATAGTCTCGCGACGCAGCCCGGCCAGCAGACTATTCAGGACGTTCAGGCGGACATGGCCGGCGCTCAGGCCGCTGTGAAGCAGGCGACGGACAGGCAGGCGCAGACGACCAATCTTGCGCAGACGATGCTGGATACAATTGAGGGGGTCGACAAGAACGAAGTCGCGACAAAGATCCTGGCATTGCAGACGAGTCTGCAAGCATCGTATCAGACGACCGCTTCGCTCTATCAGATCAGCCTGCTGAAATATCTGCCGATCGGTTGAGGCTCAGCTCTTCGCACACGGCCAAACGAAAAAGGCTTCCTTCTGGAAGCCATTTCGTGCCTTCGTTTGCGTGTGGTGTCAGGCGGCGCCGCGGATCGAGCCTTTGGTGCTCTTGGCCTTTTCGAGAAGCTCCGCCTCATAGGCGATCAGCTTCTTCGATTCCTTGAGTGCTTTATAATAGTCGCCGCTTAAGATGTAGTTATTGATCTCCTGAATTGCGCTCGATGTGCTCGGTGCGGCGCTGAGGAGGTCGCGCATCAGGTCGAAATAGACCCGGTGATGCTCCTGCGGATCGTCGGAAATGTACATCAGCTGGACGGCCAGATAGAGCAGCTTGGCCGGCGTGTCCGCAGTTGCCGGTGTAAGAATGTCTTTCTCGCGAAGGATCGGAATTTTCTCGCCCTCGATGAGCAGCTTGGCGCGCTGCTCCGTATTTGTGATGACGCACGAGCCGATAATGATGCGCTCGTTCGGCTTGAGTTCGACCTTCAACGCCATCTGCATTCTCCGGACGGGAAACAGTTTCAAATTATATCGGTGTTGGTGACGATCCTTTCCCATCATGGTTAACGCGGCGTAAATTTTGCGCTGATGTGCAAACTGCTGCCGATGAAAATTCACAGGCAAATCAACGAAATTGCGAAAAATGCCTGTCAATGCAGAGCTATTCGCATGTCCTGGGTCAGTTCTGATTCATGCTTTTTTAGACTGTTGGTTCCAATGTGGGCAAAGGCGCCAATGGAAGTTGGCGTTGCGCTCACACACTTTGCGTTCTTCACCAGAAAGGTAGACCAATGTCTGATATCGTTCTCTCGGCGTCAGTACGCCAGAACCTGCTGTCGCTTCAGTCGACCGCAGATTTGCTGTCGACCACCCAGAACCGCCTTGCCACCGGCAAGAAGGTGAACTCGGCGCTCGACAATCCGACCAACTACTTCACCGCTCAGTCGCTCGACAGCCGCGCAAGCGACATCAACAACCTTCTCGACGGTATCGGCAACGGCGTGCAGGTTCTGCAGGCTGCCAACACCGGCATCACTTCGCTGCAGAAGCTTGTTGATAGCGCCAAGTCGATCGCTCAGCAGGTTCTGCAGGCTCCGGTCGGCTATTCGACCAAATCGACCGTTACGTCCGCTGTTGCGGTCGGTACGGCCGCTAACCTCGTTGACGGCACCGGCATCAAGTCGGGTGACACCCTGACAATCGCTGCGACCGGCGGCGGTACTGCGACCAGCATCACTTTCGGCGCTTCCTTGTCGCTCGATGCTTTCAATACGGCTCTCGCGCCAAACAACCTGCAGGCGTCTCTCGATAACACCGGCAAGCTGGTTATCACCACGACGAACGACGCTGCTTCGGCAACTATCGGTGCGGTTGCGTCCAGCAGCGCTGGTACAGTTGGTACTGCGTTCACCGGTTTGACCGCGACTGCTCCTGTGGCCGATGCCGGTTCTCAGGCCACGCGCGCAAACCTTGTGTCGCAGTACAATAACATTATCGCGCAGATCACCACGACCGCGCAGGATTCGTCCTACAACGGTATCAACCTGTTGAACGGCGACAACCTGAAGCTGACCTTCAACGAAACGGGCAAGTCCACGCTGAACATCACGGGCGTGACTTTCAACGCCACAGGTCTTGGACTTGCTTCGCTGACCTCGGGCACCGACTTCCTTGACAGCGGCTCGGCCAATAAGGTCATTACCAAACTTGGCGCTGCTTCAAGTTCGCTCCGCTCGCAGGCTTCGGCACTGGGTTCAAACCTCTCGGTTGTGCAGATCCGTCAGGATTTCTCAAAGAACCTGATCAACGTTCTTCAAACCGGTTCGTCGAACCTTACGCTGGCCGACACCAACCAAGAAGCGGCGAACAGCCAGGCGCTGTCGACCCGACAGTCGATCGCGGTCTCCGCGCTCGCTCTGGCCAACCAGTCGCAGCAGAGCGTTCTTCAGCTTCTTCGCTAATCTCGACTACAGCCACACCACACAAGACGGCGGGGGAA